>Ga0316604_10000183_pt1 | contig 95909 bp, 81 predicted proteins | sample OWC_soil_day20_C_FD_207650 | JGI IMG/M metagenome (GOLD analysis project Ga0316604, IMG submission 207650) | Wetland soil microbial communities from Old Woman Creek delta, Ohio, United States - OWC_soil_day20_CT | ecosystem: Environmental > Terrestrial > Soil > Wetlands | place: USA: Ohio... | reverse complement strand
TTTTTTTGCGCCAAAAATCCGTGATCAGGTTCACGGCAATCCGTTTCAAATAAGCGGTAAATACCGCTCCAGTAATCTGGTAGTCCGGCAGAGCGCGAAAAACACGGATAAACGTCTCCTGCGTCAATTCTTCCGCATCCTGCACATTCCCGGTCTTGTATACGGCAAACTGGTACACAGGCTGCCAGTAATGCGCAACCAGTTCATTGAGCGCAGACCGGTCGCCCGCCTTCGCTCCCAGTATCAATTCCGTTTCATCAATCGGCATCCCGTCACCAACTTTGTTTCAAACATTCCTACCTCATTGTAAGCGGAAACGGAAACCTTCGTCAACGTCAATCACGATACCTATATTACTACTACAACGCACAATACCGGCAAAAGTAACACATCACCGGGAAAAATAGTTTTCGTCGACAGCCGTTACCTTTTACCGAAAGCCGCCGTTTAAAACAGTGAACAACAAACATTGACAAGGGAGATGAACCGACCATGAGAAAATTATTTCTTACCGTACTGCTGTTACTCACAATGACCACTGTCTGGGCTACTCCAGGCGACCTCGAAGACCGACTCAAAACGACCGAACTGCCACAAGCGATAGAAGCAACTTCAATGCCGCTGGAAGATGTACTGGCTCTGCTGAGCCGGCAGAGCGGGATCCGCATGATCGCGGTGCCGGAAGCCGCAGAAATGGTCATTGATTTACAACTGCCAGCACATCAAACAGTAGAACAAATCATTGAAGCTCTCCAGCAAAAATATTACCTGACCTTCCAACGCAACGACAGCAATAATACGATCGTAGTGCTAAAATCGCCAGACCGGGAACCATACTGGCTGACTGCCGCCCCAGGTACGTTCACCAAAGGCGGGATGATGATGGCTCGGGCGGAATACGCCTCCGCACCGGCAGCTTACAGCAGCCAAATGGCCTACTACACCCCGGCCTATTCGCATAACACAGAAGAATATACCCGGATCACCGATGTCAGCTATCAAAATGCAACAACCAACGCTCTTTCCACTTTTTCCATTGACGTTGACACCGCCTCCTACAGCAATATCCGCCGCTACATCAACTCCGGCAAACTGCCGCCGGCCGATGCCGTCCGGACGGAAGAACTGCTGAATTATTTCACCTATGACTATCCACAACCTACAGGCGAGCATCCTTTCTCGCTGACGACGGAAGTGGGAACCTGTCCTTGGAACCCAACCCATCAACTGGTTTTGGTCGGCCTGCAGGGAAAAACACTGCAACCGGCTGAAATCCCGCCCAGCAATCTGGTTTTCCTGATTGATGTTTCCGGATCCATGAACGCACAAAACAAATTGCCGCTCCTGAAAACTGCTTTCCATATGCTCGTCAATCAACTTCGACCGGAAGATAAAATCTCGATCGTAGTCTATGCCGGAAACACCGGGGTAGCGTTGGAACCCACCTTCGGCAGTGAAAAAGACAAAATCCGCAAAGCCATCGACAGCTTACAAGCCGGCGGATCGACCAACGGCGGCGAAGGCATCAAACTCGCTTATAAAATTGCCAAAAGCAGCTTGATTGATGGCGGCAATAACCGGGTCATCCTGGCGACTGACGGCGACTTCAATGTCGGTGCCAGTAGCGAAGGCGAATTGAGCCGCCTGATTGAAGAACGGCGGGACGACGGTATTTTCCTCAGCGTTCTCGGCTTCGGCATGGGCAATATCAAAGACAACAAAATGGAAACATTAGCCGACAAGGGCAACGGCAACTACGCCTATATCGACAACGCCATGGAAGCCAAGAAGGTTCTCGGCAGCCAACTGGCCGGTACCCTGTACACCATTGCCAAAGACGTAAAGCTGCAAGTCGAATTCAACCCGGCCAAAGTGAAACAATACCGCCTGATCGGCTACGAAAACCGGACGCTTGCCGCCAGCGACTTCAACAATGACAAAAAAGATGCCGGCGATATGGGCGCCGGCCACTCTGTTACCGCATTATATGAAATTATTCCGGCAGACTCAGAAGAAAGTGGTGTTTCCATCGACCCGCTGATTTATCAAAAACCAACCGTCATCCCCAGCGAAGACCTGATGCAGGTAAAAGTGCGCTATAAAACGCCGAATGAAAATACCAGCATCCTCTTCACCAAACAGGTAAAACCTTTTGCAGAAAACTACATCCAATCCGATAACTTCCGTTTTGCCGCAGCTGTCGTCGAATACGCCATGCTGCTCCGCAACTCCGAATTCAAAGGCCAATCCTCTTACCAGCAGGTCCTGGACCTGGCCCGAAACGCAAAAGGACCCGATACACAAGGGTACCGGGCCGAGTTTATACGGTTGGTTGATGTGAGTGAAGTGATGAAATAATATTATGAACGGATTGTACCTAGATCTAGCAATAATGCTGCCTATTTTTTTATTTATAGGCAGCATTATTATTTATTGTATCAATTTAACATTTACATACGGAAGTACCGGAGAATAATCAACATAATCAACCGTAAATTTTGCACCGTTATCAATGATTACATCCGCCACAACACTACCATTAACCGTTTGGCTACTGCCATTAAAAGTAACGGTACCTTTGGGAGCGTATACAATTCCGTTAAACGTGGCTCCATTACCATTAATTGTTATATTGCCATTTCTCGAATAATAAGTGCCTTGATACACTGCATTAGTACTTCCATTGAGAGTAATGTCTCCGTCCGCTACAAGAATACCCGTATCCGAGAAGTTTGATCCTGATGCCGTAAAACTGCCAGTATCTCCTGCAACACTCGTATTTTTTTGAATATATTTTGAACCCATTGTAGTTGCTGTAGTTGTATAATCTCCAATAATTGTGCCCCCGGCAATCGCTTGGTTTAAGATTGCATTGTTGTAATTGAGATTAGGCATACTCTTAACTTCTGTTTGTTGTTGTCCGGCGATTGTGCCCTGGTTCAGTATTGTACCCACATATTCGCAGGTTCCCGTCACAACCGTGTTATTTTTTATTATCAGATTTTGATTCGTATGAACTTTTCCATGAACAGTCGATTTTGCATCTAATGTTAAATCGTGTACTTTACTGCCTGAAAAAATAGCATACTCAAATGCTTCGTCTCCGTATACTTTAGCTGTAGCTGTTGCCGAAACATCAACCGTCTTAAGGCTATTTCCAAATATTTTCATAAAATAAGTGGAAACGGCTTTTGTAACACTCACATTAATCTGAGTATTACTTCCATTCCATGGATAAGTAGCACTATATGACTTCGCAGTCGTCGTAATTAGGCTGTAATTGGAATTCATATAATTGCCCGCTACCGTCGTTGCTTGTGAAGAATTACCATCATACAATAATTCTTGCCCACCTGCCAATGCCGCTGCGTCCACTGCATTCTGCAGCCGGACTTTTTCCAGATATACATTGCCCACATCAACTACGAGTCCACTAAAACCAAGCATAACCAACATTGATATAACTACTAACACCAAACTTTGGCCTTTGTTGCATTTCAGTTTCTTCATGATAGCCACAGCAACCCCTCCCTTAAAATTTATTTCAGCTAGGGCCAAAAGCAAATTATCCCATCCAATCACAAAGAAAATATTTACTAAATTTACGATTATATCAATTTCATTATACTATAAATTATTTTATTGCAAAACGAATAAAGTCAAATCAAATTATTCGTTTTGATAAAATTGGCTTGCTGCATTACATGGGTTTTTCGACGGGAAAATTAATCCTCTCTTTTTCAACCACTAAGGGTCGCTTCTGCACCTGCGTATAAATAGAACCGATATATTCTCCCAGAATACCGATAAAAAACAACTGCACGGAAGCAAAGAAGAAAAATCCGACAACCAACGGAGCAATTCCTAAAGAAAAATGGTTCCAAAATAACAACTTAGCAATAAAATACCCCATAGCGATAAGGAGACAAACAGCAGACATAAAAAACCCCAGCATTGTCGCAATACGAAGCGGCACCTTGGAATGATTTGTAATGCCAAGCATCGCGATATCATATAGCGTATAAAAATTATTTTTGGTGATGCCCCGTTTTCGAGTCGGCTGTAAATAGGGAATTTTATAACTTTCATAGCCAATCTCTGCAATCAAACCACGAAAATACGGGTAAGGGTCGTCAATTTTGCGTAATGTCTGAACCACACATTGATCATATAGACCAAAACCAGTAAAGTTCTTAACCAGACTAATCTCTGCTAAACGATTGATAAAATCATAATACATTTTACGGATAGCAAACATCATTGGCGATTCCAGGCTCTTCTCTTTCACGCCTAGAACAATTTTGTATCCTTCTTTCCACTTTTCCAGGAATTTAGGTATCATGTCCGGCGGATCTTGTAAATCAGCTACTACAGAAATCACTGCATCTCCCTGGGCTTGTAATAACGCATGAATTGGCGAACGGATATGACCAAAATTCCTGGCATTTACAATTATTTTTACATTTTTATCTTCTCTCGCGATATCTCGCAAGATAGCAACCGTACGATCTTCCGAACAATTATCAATAAAAATATGTTCGTATCGATATATCGGCATCTGGGAAAATTGTTCTTTCACCTGTCGATATAATTCGGCTACATTTTCTTCTTCATTGTAGCACGCAGTTACAATGCTGATTAGTTTTGTTTCCTCTTCCATAACGGAACTCCTTCCTATAGTCCACACCAATAGTCCACACCAATAGTCCACACCAACGATACATACCCTCTGCCGATCCCTGCCTAAATCTAATTTTTCACCAAACAATGTTGTAAATACGGGTCGTTTTGAACCGTTTGCAGATCCAATTCATGAAGATGCGCTGAATAATACGAAAATAAGCGTTCAATCGCTTCTTCATACCCAACAAATGAATAGTCGCCGATTTCAGCCAATAACCGGGAATTGTCCCCCGTATATTCCCTGTTCATCCCTTCGTGCAACACCGTAATTTCACTTTTAAATCTGCCGACTGCATTGATCTTATTTGCAATACTTACTAAATCGATAGAGCCGGTTGGTGTAATATTATAATGTCGAAATGAAGGATTTTTGAACAACATTTTCTCCACGATAGCCAAAAAATCATCAATGTACAAATAATCAAACACGACATTTTGATTAATCATAATCGGTAACTGCAAAATATTTTTCACAATGGCATTCGAAATAAACTTGAAGCGATAATCTTCATACCTGCCGAATAAACCGAAAATGCGTAAGCAGGTTATATTCGAACAATGTGCAATATACTTGGAAATGATATATTTCGCATATCCATAAGCATCTGTCGGTACATGATAGTCAAAATATTCTTCCGGCATTTTCGCATGCCAATGTTCCCGAGCAAATTCTGCGCCACTGCCAATATGGATCATCCTCATTTCCGGCGTCAAACAACGTTCCAGGTTGAAAAACATGCGAGTATTCGCATCGACTACGCCGTCATTATGCTGATCATACCCTGTTTTTCTCGACCCACCCACGGCTGCACAGTGGATGATTATATCTACTTTATTATTTACAAAATATTGCCGAACGGCATCCGCATGGGTCAAATCCAGTTCGGTCCGGGTAATCGGAAGAATGTTATCATACCGTTGCTGCAGATATTCTACAAGATTTCTGCCTACGAAACCGGCAGCTCCTGTAATTGCTATTTTCAACTCGTCACCTCATATCCCTAGCGCATCATAACTCATCGGCAATAATCCAGCGGCTCGCATTAAAAACGTATGCCGCTTATTCCAATATTAAAGACCGCGATTATAAATAATCTCTTTCAACTGGGGACTGTAAGCATAGGGACTATCAATCGCATCAATCAGGATAGAATCGTCCTTTTTTATCTCACGGGTAAGGATTTCTCCACGCATCAATTCCCGGCAGGAAATCTGCCCTTTTTGCAGAGGAATTGCCAGATAGACATCTTCATCACACAACGCATGCCCTGCCGGAAGATCCCGTTTGGCATAAACCCCGCGTACCAATGCATCCAGATATTCTACCTCTTGACGAGATGGAATCCGTTTTTCGCATCCGCTGGCTCCGCACATTTCTTTCGCCTTTTTAAAGGCTTTGAACCACATATCGACTTGTTCCGGCAAAGAACAATATTTTGAAACTGGAATTCCATCCATATCAACGTCCACATGCCGTTCAAACGTCCTGGCGCCTTTCGCGTAAGCCATCATGATAGAAGAAGTCCAGTCATGATATTCATGTGAAGAAAACCCAATGACATTGTTCGGGTAACGGTTCTTTAAGTAATCAATTTGATTTAACTGCAGATCGCAATCCTCCGTCGGATATAACGAAACACAATGGTTAATCGCCAGCGGAATATTGCGATTGCTAAAGAATGTCACCAAATCATCAATTCCCTTCGTTGATGAGCCACCGGTAGATACAATCACCGGTCTGCGAGTCTTGGCAATCTTCTCAATGAGGATCCAATCATTGATATCCGAACTAGCTATTTTGAGGATCTGCACATCCAGTTCCTCGCATAACTCAACCGATGCTTCATCAAACGGCGTAACGCAAGTAATACATCCAGACGCCTTCACCGCTTTCACCATAGCTGCCAAATCTTTCTTATCCATACGAGTATCCAATGTCTTTTTGATATAACGAATATGATCGCTGGTAAAAAAGTCTTTATGAATAAACGAATCAACATCGCGGAACTGCAGTTTAATGGCAGCCCTGACATTATTAAACCGGACAATACGACCATAATCCGTAATGATTTTTAGTCCGCGTTCCAAATTTCCCCAATGGTTATTGGCCATCTCTAATACGAATAAATCTTCAAAAATGTTTCGGTTCACCCGACATCCCTCCAAACATTATCGCCGATTTTGGTCCATCTCTTCCCGGGATAAGAACGGATACATATCATCTATAGGCGTTGAAATAATTCTCCCATTTTCATCCCTGCGGGAAGCCACTTTCGGCATAAATGTATATCCTTCTTCCAGCTGTACTTCACAAACAAACGGACCAGGCTGCTGTAATATCTTTTCAATCGATTGTCGCATTTGATCTTGACAATTAATGATACCTGCCGGCAAGCCATAGGCTTCCGCAACTTTTACAATATTGGGAAGACCCACTCCGGAGTTTGAATTACAGGCGACATGATGACCGGAAAACAAATTATCCTGCGTCTGGCGGATAGAACTATACCCATCATTATTGAATACAAACAGCTTAATCGGCAATTGATGATAAGCCATCGTTGCAAGTTCCTGAATATTCATCTGCAAACTCCCATCACCGGCAAGACAAACCACATCTTTCCTTCCTCTGCCAATGCATGCACCGATAGCGGCCGGAAAATCAAACCCCATCGAAGCGCAGCCGGAATTCCAGAAAACCCGCTGCCCTTTTTTCACTTTCCCAGCTTGAAAGTATGCAATCGACGCGGTTCCGTTTCCGGTTACTACACAAGCATCCTTATCAAGGCATTCGCTCAATACTTGCGCAAAATAGTACGGCTGTACTCTGGCAGAATTTTTATATTCAGCCAAAACAACCGGGTATCGTTCTTTTCGCTGAACAAGCCATTCCATCCACTCCCGCCATTCAGGACGTTTAACAGGAATAGTATGCAATTGTTCCAGCAACTGCTGCAAAAACAAACCGACATCGCCATTTACGGCCAGATCAGGCGCTAAAGTAGGTTTCGTTAATTCGGTCATATCGATATCCACCACGATCTTTTTCGCCTGTTCCGCAAACTGGTGGTAATTATAACTGATTTGACGGATATTGTTGCGGGTACCTAAAAACAATATAACCTCGGCATTCTGGATAGCAAAATTTCCCGCACGAGTGCCGATCGTCCCGGGACGGCCAATATAACTGGGATGAGAACTGTCAAGAAGATCAAATCCATTAAAAGAAGTCACAACAGGGATCCCTGTATGATCAAGCACTTGCAGTAATAAATTCTCCGCTCCAGCAAAGCGGATTCCATGGCCGGCAACAATCAGAGGACGTTTCGCCTGCTGCAGCCAATCCAGAGTTATTTCAATTTCTTTTGATAGATTCGCACCTATTTCCTTGGGTTCTGGCTTAAACTCTTTCAATTGATCAACATCTATTTCTGCAGCTTGGATATCCAAAGAAATATCGATCCAAACCGGTCCCCGCCGACCGTCCATCGCGGTGAAAATCGCTCTTTCCAACATCCAGCGAATATCTTCCGGCCGCTTCACCATCTCCGCATATTTTGTAATGGGCCGCACAATGTCAATGATGTTAATTTCCTGATCTCCGAGTTGGCGCAAGCCAAGTTCCGGACAAGAAGCGATCGTTGTTTCAAATTTTACTTGACCGGAAATATAGAGCACGGGAATAGAATCTAACCACTGGCCAATTACACCCGTAATCGTATTTGTTCCGCCAGGACCGGTAGTTACAACGGCTACAGCCAATTTGCCGGTCGCCCGGGAATACCCTTCCGCCCCAATCGCTGTAGCTTGTTCATGATGATTGCACCAATACCGCAAGGAGGAGTTCTTCCCGACTGAATCATTCAAGTGCATGGCCCCGCCGCCAGAAATCATAAAGACATCTTTGACTCCATATTTAACTATTGTTTCTACAACATAATCTGATAGTTTCATTGAACTCATCCTTTTATCTCTCTCAATTGAATTAGTACACCATACTCTTATTAAATTCCGGGCTTAATTCTGAGTTTAATAAAATACACTATATCGACCACAAAACGAAAATAAGTAAACAATATGCTTACAAATTTTTGTCTATAGTTAATCGAATGTTTTATAGAAAATTTAAGCATTTCTTTTGGAAATATTTCTATACATTTATTCTTATCCTCATTTGATAATCTGCCATAAATGTATGCAATATTACTAATTAACGAGCTGACGGCTTTATAAGCATTCTTTCGAGTTTTTTCATCAAAATCTTGTCCGTTTATATATGAAAGCATTAATTCCGCACCTTTTTTGATGTCGATAATGCTTTGTATCGCTCTATTAGTTGTAGTACTATTACAACGCCTTCTGTAAGTATATAAATCACAATCCGACTGAATAAGCAACGAATGTGGATTTTTAGTTAGGCATTGCAATGTAAAAAAATGGTCTTCCATTGTTATGCCTTCTGGAAAATTTATCTGATTCCTCAATAGAAAATCTTGTTTATATAGTCCCAATATAGGATATACTTCATAATTTCCTATTTCTATTGATGTATTGAAAAAATCTATTGAGTTCATTTTCCGATCTATATGCTTGAATCCATGACACTTTTCATGATAACTTGTCTTTCGCATATTTTCAAAATAGATGTTACATCGCCATCTAATCATATCTAGATTATATTTTTTGCATAAAAAGTAAAAATCTTGTATTACATCATAATTCAAATAGTCATCCGCATCCACAAAACAAAGATATTCCCCTTTTGCTACACTAATGCCAAAATTTCTCGCAACCGACTGACCCTTATTATTTTGAGAAAAAACCTTAATATAAGAATATTGTTCTTGATACTTTTTCGCGATTTCAAGGCTATTATCTGTAGAACCATCATTAACTATTATAATTTCTTTTTCATATAAAGATTGTTTGACAATGCTATTAAGACATTCCGTTAAATATTTTTCCACATTGTATATGGGAATTATAAATGAAATTTTTGTCATCAAATTTTCACCAACTTGAAATCATATCATTTCTAGAAAACGGTAAATTTTCGCACCATAATTTGCTTTACAATAAACCATAATAAATAAAAATTCATTTAAAGTATACTAATTAATCTTTTTTACTGAATTACACCAAAATGCTTTGCCGTATTCAAAAAGCACTAACCGTGCTTCCTTTTCAATCAACGTTGTTATCCCGAAATAAATAATACTAACTCCTGAAAATAATACACACCCGGTAATTAAAAACTGCCAGTAATTAGAAATTTGAATATACAAGTTATGATAAAAAATAACAATTACTAAACCTATGCACCCATTCAATATACATCGTCTAATCTGAACGAAACTACTCCTAAACAGCAAATTCTTATTAGAATAATGTATCATTTCCAATGTTCTAAAAAAAAGCGCTGCAATCGTCCCGACAAGTACACCATTCATACCCATACTAGTAACTAAAGCAAGAGAAATAACTAGATTCATGATTGTTTCTATTACTGCTCTCCATTGTGTTTGTTGAAAATGTCCGGCAATACTAATCATAACTATCGCAGGCCATCGTGCAGAACTCAAAAGATTAATAATTAAAAAAAGAAAGGGAAGTTCAAAATCAATATAACTTATATCGTCAACACCAATAGTGTATAATTTGATAAAAGGCAAAATAAGAAGATAAGCCACGATAAATGTTATAAAAAAAAGCATTGTGTAATATACTTCAAAAAAGGCGAATAACCGTTTAAATTTATTTTTATTTTCAACATACAATTGCCCTAAACTTGTAGTAAGGCCATTCGCAAAAACTTCAGGCAATACTCCTGCTTGGCTAAAAATCATATTATATATGGTATAAACACTAACTATCTTTAGCCCACAAAAAAATGTTAAAATCAGCACATCTGTATTATTAAACACTACCCCTGCTATTTGATGAATAAGAACAGATTTTTTCTGTGAAATTGCTTCATTATCCGGTTTAACCGAAAGATCAAGTCCAGGATAGTTTCTTTTTACATAGGCAATAATACAAATGACTTGAATACAAACAATAAATGAAAATGCTGCTTGTACCATAATCACATCAAAACCAACAATAATCAATATTATTTTAGCCAAATTCCCCACGGTAATGAAGAACATGTCAAATAAGTTTAAAATGTACCCACGATTATCAGCGCTGAGCAGAACACCATATTTCCCTTGAAAAAAATAGTGGAGTGCAAAAGATGATGCAGAAAGCAAAATCACACTAACGATTGTTCCATACTTAATATCCGAATTAATAATTAATGGATAAATAAATGCCACCACTGAGATACATGCTAAAAAATAAATGCCACTACGACGATAATAATTGTGGGTAGCTGCAAGAATGCCATTTACCTTGTTTCTATCTTTATACAAAAGCGGAGCATATAAAGCTTGTATTGCCGCTCCTCCGACACCAGCTTCCAACAAATTTAAATAAATAAATATCCCTGTTATTGAAGATAACAACCCATTCAATTCAGAGCCAAAATAATCTATGTACAATTTTGGAATTAGTACACCAAATGCGAGCACAGTCATTTTGTTCAAAGTATTAGAAATGACATTGAATATAGCTCGCTTACTTTTCATGAACGTCTCCCTTTATGTTGCATCTATAATGTCATACAGTTTCTGTATTTCCTTCGTTGTATCCACTCTTTTTTTAGATAAGTTATTTGAAAACTGTTGACGCAACTCATTATCATCAAGCAAACACTTGATTGCATTATAAATCCGTTCTTCACCAAATTCAACAATCAAACCCGTTTCTCCGTCAATGAATTGCTCTCGAGCTCCTGAAACATCTGTCGTAACAACAGGCTTACTTAAAATACGTGCTTCATTTGTGGTTGTACTGTACCCTTCAAATCTTGATGGCTGTACATAAATATCACATTCCATTATATAGGGGTATGGATTTTCTTTTATTCCAAGTAAAATAAAATCATTTACAAGATTATATTTATTTATTAATTTGATTAAATTATTATGTTCCGTTCCTTCACCTATAACATACCACTTAATTTTGTATCCTGATTTCTTTAACTTTGCCAATACAGGCACCGCAATATCGTAACCTTTTTCTGTTTCTATACGTCCTATTGTCAATATACGTACCCCATCAAACTTGTCAATAAATCCACAACCTTGATTAGCCATATGTTTTATTAGGTCACCAGAAACAATGTTATAAAAAAGATGGGTTTTATCTTTGCACTCCGGTAATAAAGAAATAAATTCATCAACACATTTTTGAGATACACCAAAGATGTAATCATATTTCTCATAGTAATTTCTGCACAATCGCGGATCCGAATACTCATATTCTTTCTCAAAATTCGTGTGCATCCAACCATGAATCCATGCTACTTTCTTTTTAGCACTTATCTTTTCGGCAATATAAAAAGTTGTAAAGGCCGAAGGACCATGAAAATCAATAGCAACATCATATGTTTCATCTAATGATGGAATTTTGTCAGCAATCAATGAAAAATATGCTGCACTTTGAGTCCACCCCCTCTTGCATCTAAATGTAACCCACCCTTTATAAACAATTTTTATCAATCGAAGTATATTTCCATGCTTCAATGCTTGGATAACAGAAAATATGCTTCCTTTAGATAAAAGAAGAAATTCTTCAAATGGAATGGTTGCTCTTCGAATTTTCACCCACGATGGAACTAGGTGTAAATAATCTTTTTGATCATCCATCAACAGAAGTGTTACATCGTATTTATCTTCGTCTATGAGAGTTAAAATATTTAAAAGTGCCTTCTCTACTCCGCCCATTTTCATAAAAAGAATCATAAACAAAATCTTCTTTTTCATTTTCTCAAAAACGCTCTAATTTTTTCCACCATGTACCCTACCATCTCTTCCGTCATACCCGGATATACTCCAATCCAAAACGCGTTCTGCATAATAACATCCGTATTTCTCAGTTCTCCGACAACCCGATATCCTTTACCTGTGCTTCGCATCTCATCAAAACAAGGATGCTTGATCAAGTTTCCGGCAAATAACATTCTGGTCTGAATTCCCTCGGCTTCCAAATGTGTGACGATTTCATCACGGGTAAATCCGGCCGTCTCTTTTACCATAAGCAGAAACCCAAACCAACTAGGTATCGAATTGTCTGCTGGTTCCGGTAATATAAAGACATCTTGTAATCCATCCAATCCTTCACGCAGCAATTGCCAGTTCTTTCTTCGTGCTGCAATGAAAGAAGGTAATTTTTCCAACTGTGCGCAACCGATTGCCGCCTGCATATCAGTAACTTTCAGGTTATAACCTAAGTGGGAATAAACATACTTATGATCATAGCCTAGCGGAAGTTCGCCGAATTGCTGCGAAAACCGGTGCTGGCAAGTATTATCTTTTCCCGGCGGACACCAGCAATCCCGGCCCCAGTCGCGAAAGGATTCAATGATTTGTTTCAATTGGGTATCGTTTGTATATACTGCCCCACCCTCGCCCATTGTCATATGGTGCGGCGGATAAAAACTGGATGTGGCAACATGCCCGATGGTACCGGTGTATTTCCATTCCCCGTTGTAAAAATATTTCGACCCCAGAGCATCACAATTATCTTCTATCAGCCAAAGTTGATGCTGATCGCAAAAATCTTTTACCGCTTGCAAATCAAATGGGTTTCCCAAAGTATGGGCAATCATGACAGCTTTGGTTTTGGGTGACAACGCTGTTTTTAATTGCGATACATCGATATTGTAGGAAGGTATCGTCACATCAACAAAAACGGGAACAGCACCGAATTGAATAATCGGGGCTACCGTCGTCGGAAACCCTGCGGCAACGGTAATCACTTCATCTCCTTTGCGGATGCGACGATCTCGCAATTTATGCGAAGTGAGAGCCATAAACGCCAAAAGGTTGGCTGATGAACCGGAATTCGTCAGTGAGCAATGCTTCACTCCCAAAAAGGCAGCAAAATCGCGTTCAAACTGCTCCGCGTACTTGCCTGCCGTAAGCCAGAAGTCCAAAGCCGAATCAACCAGATTCACGATTTCCTTTTCATCAAAGACCCTGCCGCCATATGATATGCGATCGCCAGGTTGAAAATCATGCTTTATTTTATGTTTTATATCGTAATAATCAATTGCCGCCTCTATCACTCGCTGTTTTGCCTGTAAGGCCAAGTCTTTGTTCTGCTCCATCTCAATCCCTCGTTATTATGATTTCATATAATCAGTAATTTGCTGTAAACAAACTGTCTGTAAATCGCGGCCCGCTTTCCAGGCTTGTACCCAGTCAACAATCTTTTCTAAACTGTATTGTAAATCCCATTTTGACTGCCAACCCAATTGTCCTTTAGCCTTCGAACAATCCAGTTTTAGATAATGCGCTTCATGAGGATGATTGCTGCTATCTACAGTATAGGTTGCTCCTGATCCCCATTTATTACATAACCTTTGAACAATCCACTCCACCGGTTTTGCTTCTGCATCGTCCGGTCCAAAATTCCAACTTTCTCCAAAGTCGATACCGTCTTCGCATAAACGTTGCGCTAAAAGCAGATAACCGTTTAGCGGTTCTAAAACATACTGCCAGGGACGGATTGCCTGCGGATTACGAATTTTGACTGGCTCATTAGCTATCAGTGCTCGAACAACATCAGGGATTAACCGATCGGCTGCCCAATCACCTCCGCCGATCACATTGCCGGCACGGGCTGTAGCCACTGCAACACCGTGTTCTGTATACTGTTTAGAAGGAAAATAGGAATTGCGGTAAGCAGCGGTCACTAGTTCCGAACAAGCCTTACTGTTAGAATAGGGATCATACCCACCTAGCCGATCATTTTCCCGGTATCCCCATAGCCACTCCCTATTTTCATAACATTTGTCTGTGGTAACATTCACTACTGCTTTGACACTACTGCAAGAACGTACCGCTTCCAAAAGATGTACCGTTCCCATGATATTTACCTGAAAGGTGTCTACCGGTTTTTTATAAGATTCTCGCACCAACGGCTGGGCGGCCATGTGAATCACTATTTCCGGCCGGGCTTTTTGCATGCTAGCCGTCAATGTATCTAGATCGCGAATATCGCCAATCACAGAGTGAACCAGTTTATCAATATGCGCTTCCAGAAACAGACTGGGATTTGTGGGCGGCTGCAAAGCATAGCCGGTTATTTTCGCGCCCAGCAAATGCAGCCAAAGGCAAAGCCAGGATCCTTTGAACCCGGTATGCCCGGTAATGAATACTTGTTTTCCTGCCCAAAATTGCCTATCCATTCCATCACCATTCATTGTTCCATAATTTCCATGGAGCTTGATGGGCTTCCCACAGATTGTCGAGCAACGTTTTATCACGCATGGTATCCATGCTTTGCCAAAAGCCTTGATGCTTGTAAGCCATAAGTTGTCCTTCCTCCGCGGCCCGTTCCAACGGCTCCTGTTCCAAGAACGTCTCATCGCCATCGATGTAGCGTAAAAACTGCGGTTCCAGCACCATAAATCCGCCATTAACCCAACCACCGTCACCCTGTGGTTTTTCCCGGAACGCAGCAATCCGGCCTTCTTCTCGTATGTCCAAAGCCCCAAATCGGCCTTTCGGCTGAATGGCAGAAAGAGTTGCCAAGCGGCCATGGTCCCGATGATATTGCAAAAGCGCCGGTATATCAATGTTAGAAACCCCGTCGCCATAAGTCAGCATAAAAGTCTCATCGCCAACATACGGTTGGATTCGTTTTACCCGGCCGCCTGTAGCTGTATTAAGTCCTGTGTTTACCAACGTAACTCGCCATGGTTCCGCTTCATGATGATGAGTAATTTGTTTGTTGCCGTCCCGAAAATCAAATGTTAAATCTGATTCATGGAGGAAATAGTGAGCAAAATATTCTTTAATATAAAACCCTTTATATCCTAAACAAATAATAAAATCATTAAACCCATAATAGGAATAAATTTTCATGATATGCCATAGAATTGGCCGCTGTCCAATTTCAATCATCGGTTTCGGCCTTAAATGCGACTCTTCACTGATACGAGTACCAAAACCCCCGGCTAGGATAACTACCTTCATCCCTTGTCCCCCATTTCCATATGTCTCACCTAATGGCCCACCCATTTTATCTGCCTAACTGCAACGTTCCGGCATTTTCTCACACGCAGATTGTTCTATTGTTTCTTTGCTAAATAACGAAAAAAGAAGGCCCGTTCTGTCTGCCGTGTCACAAAAAAAGTAGTTTCCCCGATATTCTTCGGATCAGTAAACGTTTTTTTATGATCCTGTACTATCTCTGTGGGCACTAAAATGGTGTTTCCTACTGACCGAACGATTTCATTAATCGGTGTGACTGCTCCTATCACCAGAAAAAAAATCAAGATATATTGGTGTCGTTTATTTTCCGCTTCCCGTAAATATCGAATCACAAAGAGCATAAGCACTAAGAGGGCCGGGATAGATACTCGCATTGCAAAATCGTTATAGGTTCCGGCAGAATATGTGGGAATAAGGAGTAAAGAAATGACTGCTATCAAGAAATATGGATTCCGTCTATACTTCTCGGCAACGATCAGAGCATAAATACCAAATTCAAATATACAAAATAAGGCATACAAAGTCCAAATAAGCACTACCTTTTGATTTTCGCCAACAAAGCCACTATTTCCCGTGTTATGCTGGTTTGATATAAAATACAGACCAAAGGTTAGAGCCACTGTCGTACCACCCACAAAATTGGCGAACGTTAAATTCTGCTTTATATTCGTCCATAGGTGCTTTAGTCGGTATTTAGAAATTTTATCATTTTCTGTATTGCAGCAAAATTTATAAAGTACAAATGGAGCTAAGCCAATAAAAGGAAAGGGAGCAAATGGCAAACACAGCGAATAAGTGAACAGAAGATTTCGCGAACTGCGCTGGTTCATAATTAGAAATACAATTATCCAGGTCGTTACCGTTTGATTAAAAACCCAGTATAAAGTCGTTGTGTTGGAAGAATATTGAAAATATTTAGCCCACCACTCTATATGCTGGCCCTGCAGCGGCAATTCTCCTTGAATAATAAACGGAAACGAATCCATCCCGCTCCAAAAAATAAATAAGACGAGCGGCAATAAGGACAGTTTTTTTAAATAACGAAACAACAAATATTGACTCAATAAAACCCCAGCAACCGTCCAGAGATACAGGGTAAGATTAGCTGCTTTCCAGCCCCATAACTTGCCAATCAAGGCAGAAGGCATCCAAAAGGTAATATAGTAAACCAGCGCGCCGTGAAACCATGCCGGAGTACCATCAGTTTGCAAATAAGAAAAATCATAAATAACCGGCCAATCTGCATCAATAAGGTCGTGAAGCATGAGATTTCTTAATTCATGATCACTATTTTGGAATGAAAAACCGCCAATGCCAGAAAACCCAACCCACAGGACAACTACGAATGCTACTACAAAGAAAAAACTACTGAGAAAAGGAATATTTCCCGGAAATCCTGTGAATTTTTCGTATACGTCATAATCCCGTACACACTGACGCAGAGAAAACAGCAGGATCAGTACAAATACCAAGGCATAAGGCCATTTGAGCCACCCAATAGCAAATATCGCGACCGGAAAAGCCAAATACACATAAGATAGTAAAATTATAATACGGTCTAGATGCAAGCAAGTTCCCCTACCTCTTTGGGAGAAAATTACCCCTTATTTTGTTTCATGATATGCTTCCTCGATATTGACCTGCCAGACGGCTTTCTTGTCTGCATTTTTACCAGTCAGCACCTCTACCGCTCTCATAGCAGTAAGGATGGAATGATCCATATTATTGTAATGATGTTGGCCGTTGCGGCCAATAGCATATAGATTAGCAAAATTTAATAGAAAACTTTGCAACTGGTTGAATTGCGCGTAGGTACCAAAATATGCCGGATAGGCCTTTTTCACACGGAGAACAACCGAATCCAAGACGGCAGAAGAATCTAATATGAAACCGATGCTATTCAGTTCGTCCACTGCTAATTGTATCATTTCTTCATCCGACATATTCCAAAAAATATCATTTTCCTGGCAGAAATATTCCAATCCCAACCATAGCGTATCTTCGTTGGCAACCATATATGGACTCCAGTTGTTAAAAATCTGAATTCTGCCCATTTTCAAATGCGGTTCTTGCACATAGATCCAATTATCCGGGAGACTTTCCGTCTTTTCTTTTTGTAGCAAGACACCAACCGTGATAAAATCCCGGTAAGGAAGTCCGTCAGCGATACGTCGCAATTCCATTGGTACATCCGGCAACATCGGTATTAACTCTTTAACCGGCATCGAGGAAAAAAAAGCATCCACAGCCAGTTGCTGTTTTTCCCCATACTTATCTTCTATAATTACATCCGTAATCGAATGACCGGATGTTAAAACTCCTGTGACTTTTTTCTCCAATTGAATACTTCCGCCGGCTTCAATAATCCGTTGTGCGACTTCTTCCCATAAAAAGCCCGGACCATATTTAGGATAATGAAACTGCTCAATTAAACTGGTCTCCACTCTCGCATTCTTTACCTGCAAAATACATTTGAACGCGTGAAAAATAGCTTCTGCAACAGAGAGCCCTTTTACACGCTGCGCACCCCAATCACTCGGAATATCGTCGCAAGATACACCCCACACCTTTTCCGTATAGTCGCGAAAGAAAGTCGCGTATAATTCCTTACCGAAACGGTTTGTAAAAAAATCCGCCAGAGACTTTTCTTCCTTGATGGGGAATGCCATCGCCGCCAAATACGAACCACCAATTTTCAGCGTTCGAAATACCCCTAAGTTGCATAAAGTTTCTAACGACAAAGATATCGGATAGCTGTAAAACTTGCTCAAAAACAATATTCTGGATAAGCGATTGCGCACCATCATAATTTTATCGTACTCGGACGGCAGATAGGTTTCATCCTCATAAGGCAATATGTTTTTCCAAAAATCGATAACCTGTTGTGATTTGGTGAAAAAACGATGCCCTCCAATATCCATACGATTGCCTTTATACACAACCGTTTTAGCAATACCGCCGACCTGAGTATCAGCTTCAATTACAACCGGTTTTATACCAGCTTTGATGAGTTCATAGGCGGCCGTCAAGCCGGCCGGCCCTGCGCCGGCTATGCAAACCACGTTGGGCATCTTTCATTGCCTCCTGAAAACAAAGTAATCTTCGCGCTTCATAATTCCATAGAAAAACAAGGAATACGGACACCATTTTCGAAGCCATATAATGAAATCCAAAATGTTCAGTAAATATACCCAAAATAAGCTCGTTGAGCAATAATCCGACAACCCCTATTAAACAAAACACTTGAAATGTCCATTTCGTCCGCTGTTCTACATCAGCAAAAACAAATTGTATACTTAATAAATAATTAATCGTCAAACCAATCATAAAGCCACCAACAGCAGAAAATAAATAATTTATGTCCATAATAAAGGTTAACGCATAAAGAGTCCCGGCATCAGCAATGAATGCAACGCCACCAACAAGCGCATAACGCAAAATACGAAATCGCTTTACAATATCAAGCAACACTTATTCAACACCACCGATCACTTGATAAATGAGAAAGGAACTTTTCATTTCAGACGGCAGTTCAATCGGACGCAGCCATGCAGGGGATTGATTAGCCATTAAGCGATTATAAAATACATTTCTTTCGCCCGTTTCCTTTAACCAGACCACCTCTGTCCCTTGGGGACAAACGACAATTAAATCCACCCTGCGACTGTGAAGAAGTTGACGAGCGTCCTCATCCGTTTCTGCCATCATTACATCGTACCAAAATAAAATCCCGGCACTGTTTCGATGGTATGGTGTGGCTATCACATTATGCTTTGTCTCATATAATAATTGAGGTCCTAAATTCACTTCTGCCAGGATAGTAAGTGGATATTCACGATGATTTAAAAAAGCACTTAGACGATGAACCGGTGGGAATTGCGGCGTAGAAGCAGGAAGCTGAGGATCGTTTACGGACCAGGCCACCAGGTAGTGCCCTACTGCGAAAGAAAGGATCACAAGAATACGTGCAATGCTTTGAAGAAACGACTTCTGAATTTTTTTAATTCTCTCGAAGTATATACATAATACATACGCCATCGGAAATAACAGAATAATTTCCGCATAAAAACTCCAGCGCACTTGGTAAATAGACAGTCCAACAAAGATCAATACGCCAAGGGTAAAAAAAATCCATTGCGGGGTACTTTTCCGCTTGTCTACCAGGGGCAAAAGAATGCATGGCAAGGCCCAAAATACACTTCCCAGAAAAACAACGCTTTTAACTACATCTAACCGAGTTGCTAAAGAAAGCGGTTGGATTTCATAGACTCTCGACAGCCATATAGGGATCACCCTGGGATCCACTGTCGCATATGGTCCTTTCAGCAAATTAGGAAATAATGACACAAGGCAAACTAAAGTAAAAGGGAACAAAAGAATTGCGACAAAACACTTATCTCTGGTCTGTTCTGTTTTATAAAGCATCGCTGCCCGCAGCATCAGCCAAGCCAATGCAAAACTAACCACATGAACGATGGATAGTTTATCATATTCCAATTTCATGATATCGGACAAAGAACGTTCCGCAAAAAGAAACAGCAAGGAAAAAATAACCAGCGCGAGGACGTATAGTTGCAAAGATTGGATGTAACGTCGTGATTTCGCAATCCACAAGATACCGAAAGTTCCAGTGATTAAGAAAAATGACGCTAAGGTTTCCACACTGACCCACATGCTCACCGCTGTTATAAATCCTGCAAAATAAGGATATCTTCTTTCCCTTTCATCTTCAAATATTATGCGCAATACAAAACCAATTTGCAAAACAAATAATAATGCCAGCAGGCTATGATGGTCGGGGCGGCCAAATGCGTATACAAACGCAACAGCGGCCTGACAAAGGAAGAAAGCAATCATCCAAACTCGTAGTCCTTTAGAAAACAATGGACGGCCGGCCCATTCCAACGCCAGAACGCTGGAAACCATGATAACTGGACTAAGAATATACCCCCACCAATACAAAGCATCCCGAAAAGAAAGAAAAAAAGAACCAACATAGGCTCCTACAAATAGCAATATATCCAAAGGTCGCGACCAATGCAGCGTTTCGCCTAATGGAGAATTGCTGCGAGAAATTGTATTATTAAACCACTCACCGTTATCATATAAGGACTGCACCCGTACGAGCCGCATATAACAATCCGGATCGGTCAGCGATAATTCATCTACACCATAGTCATGTACTAAAAACCAACCTTTAAAAAACAAAAACAAAAACACCGGTATTACTATTTTTATGATAAAAATTTTATTTTCAGACAGTCTGTCTGTACGCATGAAGTAATGACCTCCCATAAAACACGCCATAAAAGGACAAGAGACTGCACACCGTTTTATGGTCAGCACAACTCTTTATCATATTCTGCCAAATTTCCATAACAATCCGACCTGTTTGCAATAAAGCGAATACTCAGGGAAAGTTCTCCACAACAGCCGTTCTTCCCTCCGCAGACGCAAAAACAAAAACACCATCTGCATAATCGAAGCACTCAGCATAGGCCAGCTCGGATACATCATAAAGCTGGTTACCGCCCACATAATATAGCAGACATACAAAGGATGACGGGAATATTTGTAAGGTCCGTGCGCTACAATCGCGTGAGCTTCCGGGATTACAGTGAGACAATCTTTTAAACACAGCAAAGACCAGATCACGACAGGATACGGAAGCAATGAGATTAGTTTGCCAAACTGTTGCACCACAGCCAAATTAGCAAAAACAAATTGTTTGGGCTCCAGGATCATAACCCAGACACTGAAACCGAAAGTGGCGCCAACGCTGACAATAAAAGTGGAAAGACGAATGTCTGTATTGTGCGGTTGTTGTAACAAACTACGGGTCAAAAAATATATATCCAAACAACTGACCACAATAACAGGCACACTCCATAGAAATCGACTCGGCGTTCTGATATCAGCCAATATGGCAAATATGATGATGCACAACAAGTAAACCGTGACTAACCCGTTGGCCAAAAGTCGGATACGTTGCTGTTTTTTGGTATTCAACGATGGCGGGTTCAATAAATCCGATTTCTCCACAATACACGTCCTTTACTTGGATAACTAATATCGGTATCGAGCCGTTATCGTTGCAAAAATTGGCGTAAAATGATAATGGCTGCCGGGCCAAGCAACACGACAAACATCGCAGGGAAAACGAAAAATACCAAAGGGATCAATATTTTAACCGGGGCCTTCAACGCCTGTTCTCGAATGGTCAATTGACGTTTTGTGCGCACATTGCTGGCTTGTATTTTTAGGACATTCGCGATCCCAACGCCTAACTGGTCCGCCTGAATTAACGCCGCAGTAAATAAAGAAACATCTTGGACCTTGCAGCGATCGGATAAATTTTTCAATGCATCTTTGCGCGTCGTACCCATCCGGATTTCCTGCAGCATGCGGGCGAATTCTTCCACTAAAGGACCACGCATTTTTTCCGCTACTTTTGCAATGGCGCCATCAAACGGTAATCCAGCCTGTACACTGACGTGGATTAAATCTAAAACACCAGGCAAGCTTTTTTGCATTGCCGCACGCCGGGCACGAATACGCTGGTTCAATATCAGGATCGGCAACAGCATCGCTATAACGAACCCAATTACGACAGCACGAATTATTTGATCACCGGATGCACGAAACACAATCCCGGCAATCAAACCGCAACCACAGGCGCTAACGAGCGCTATAACAAGCCATAACAGCAGAAAGCTATTCGTGCTCATTCCATAAAAACCGCCGGCAGCTGCCAGTTTTTCTTCAAACATGGCATATGTTGCCTGTGGAGTCAGGTTACCCAGCTTTTCTCCTAACCCATGCCAAAGAGGAGACATCAAGCGTTCTCGTAGGGGTTTAGCCAGCTCTTCTTCGAGGAAAAGATCTTTCGCTTCTCTTTTTTCGTAGGATTTATAAACTTCCAAACGAGCCGTGGCAGGCGCAGGAGCTTGTTTGTTTGCTAAAAACTGTATAAGGACATAAAAGAATAGCAGAACTATTAAAAATAACAATATGGTAATCATCCATATCATTTTATCGTTCCTCCTTGTTTAGACCTTCGGCCAAAACAGGTCATTCGCTAATTTAATACCACTCGTTTCCAGCTTATCAAGGAAATGGGGTCGTATCCCCGTCGGTCTGAAGTTTCCTATAATTCGCCCTGTTTCATCTTTGCCGGTCTGTACATAAGTAAAGATATCCTGGAGAACAATGACATCTCCTTCCATTCCCTGTACTTCTGTAATTTGAGTAATTTTACGACTCCCATCACGCATGCGGGCTTGATGAACAATCAAATCAATTGCGGACGCAATTTGTTCACGAATGGCACGAACCGGCAGATCCATCCCCGCCATCAGAACCATGGTTTCAAGACGGCTTAACATATCACGAGGGCCATTGGAGTGACCGGTAGTCATTGATCCATCATGACCGGTATTCATCGCTTGCAGCATATCTAAGGCTTCGCCGCCGCGTACTTCACCGACTACTATTCGGTCTGGCCGCATACGCAAGGAATTGCGAACCAAATCGCGGATCGCAATCGCTCCTTTCCCTTCGATGTTAGCCGGTCTGCTTTCCAAAGTAACCACATGATCCTGACGCAATTGTAATTCAGCGGCATCTTCAATGGTGACTATTCTTTCATCATTGGGAATAAAAGAAGAAAGAACATTGAGCGTCGTTGTTTTCCCTGATCCTGTTCCACCAGAAATAACAATGTTGAGGCGTCCTTCAACACAAGCTTTGATAAAGTCTGCCATTCCTTCCGTTATCGTTCCAAAACCAATTAAATTGTGAACAGTTAACGGATCACGGGCAAATTTTCGTATCGTAAGACAAGGCCCAATTAAAGATAAAGGGGGAATAATTGCATTCACACGCGAACCATCCGGAAGCCGTGCATCAACCAAAGGCGAACTTTCATCAATTCTTCGTCCAATCGGGGCCACTATTCGCTCTATAACCGTCATTACATGGTTGTCATCTTTAAAATTTACATCCGTCAAGACCAGTTTACCAGCCCGCTCGACATATACCTGGCGCGGACCATTCACCATGATTTCAGAAATGCTTTCTTCCTTCAGCAGCGGTTCAATCGGGCCAAACCCCAAAACATCATCAATCATCTCGGATATAATTTGCTCCCGGATATGATGCGGTACAGGGACTCTCTCCTCATTCATTACATTATTAGAATACTGAGCCACCATGACATCCAATGCACTGCGGTCTGTTTTTGCATCGCCAGAAAAATTCTGGTTTTCTACGCTCATTTCATCAACAATTTTTTTGTGAATTCGCTCTTTAAGCTCTCGATAAGGATCTCCCTTATCCTTAGACAATGAGTTCTTCGCGCTGCCATCAATTGTCGCCAATCCTACATTTCGTTCTTCAATGCGTTTGAGGAGTGACATTAACGCTTCCCCCTTTCAGATCGATCACGGAACATTTTCAACCCGCATTATTACATTGGCAATTATATTGTTGGGTATAAACTGAGAAACAAACGGCAATGCCATAGGCTTGGGCATCTTTACTTCAACGATAATGTTCTCATGTTCTGTCCGAGTCGTAGGCGTAATAGTAATGTTTGCATCAGTAATATTGTATAAGGGCTGAGCCATGGTACGAACCTTATTTTTAATTTGAACATCCGTAGCTCCGATAGCGCCATATCGCGCTCCTTCACGAGCAACTTGATTAGCCGCTAAATAGGAAGAGAAGACGAAGCCAAACTGGCAAATAGCCATTACCAACAATAGAAAAATGGGAAGAATCAGTGCAAATTCAACCATAGCCTGTCCACGTTTGTTGTCGCAGTATTCTTTCATGAACAACCTTCCCCTCTCCTTATAGTAACCACAAAAATGTGGAATATTCTCAATGTTATTATTTCAAAATGGGTTGCATCATGGTAGAAACGTAATGTATGGTCGGGATCCGGCTCCTACCATGATGCAGATGATAGAATCTCATTTGTGACAACAATTCTTCGTTTTTCACAAAACATCTGACTTTCGATTAACAAATTTCTTACAGGTTGCTGGTTATGTTACTAAACACACCTACGATTCCATCTTTTACACTCGTCAGCGAAGCCACCAACAATACGGCGATCAACGCAATAATCAGAGCGTACTCAACGAGACCTTGCCCCTTTTGGTTTTTCAAGCAGCAATACGCTTTCATAATTAATTCCATCATATTTTCACCTCCTTTCGTAATTAAATGTTGCTAGCTATATTGGAAAAAGTGTTTATAAGTCCATCCTTGACACCCGTTAGCGCACCAACCAACAATACGGCGATTAAGGCAATAATTAACGCGTACTCAACTAAACCCTGTCCTTCTTGTGTTTTCAAATGAGAATATCCCTTTAAAAGATGCTCCATTGACATTTTCACCTCCTATCAAGTAATCAGATGACAATAATAAACTACAGTTCAATATCCACGATCTTCCTGACAATAAAAATACCGATTAATTGACTTATCAGTCCATACGCAATCAATACATGACCAATGGAATCCCTAAATAACGGCTCAACAAAATTCCCATTTACTACCCAAAGCAGTAGAAAAAGTCCAAATGGAAGCAATCCAACAATCCAACCTGAAATTCTTCCTTGCGCTGTTAATGTCTGTATCTCTCTTTTCATCATATGACGTTCGCGAATTGTTGTCGCAATGTTATCCATAATTTCCGCAAGATTACCGCCAATCTGCCGTTGGATCAGTACAGCTGTAACTGCTAGATCCAAATCCTCACTCTTAATCCGGTTTAGAAGGTTGTCTAAAGCCGTTTCCGTCGGAGCGCCTAAGTTCAGTTCCTTCAACATACGCCCAAATTCCTGAGAAATTGGCGGTGTCATTTCGCGCGAAACCATATCTACAGTTTGAAGGAAGCTATGGCCGGAACGAAGGGCGTTCGCCATGAGAGACAAGGTCTCTCCAAGTTGATGATCAAACGCTTTCAGTCGCTGCGTAATTTTAATATTTACATATACATGAAACAGCAAATATGTCATAATTGCCATCCCGACGCCCGCCAAAAAGCCCCCTTTAGTTAGCACAAAACCAATTAACCCAACAGCAATCGAAACCAAAATAACGATAACTAGAAATTCGGCCCCCCTTAACGGAATACCGGCCTGTATCAACTTTCTATTAAAATACGATGCTTTTGGCGAAGCAGTCACATAGGGACTTAAGAAACGAACAATTTCAAGCCATGATTTTGAAACTGATTGTATCGAAAGCTTAACCTCTTCTTTTTTAACCGGCTCAACATACTTTGTGATCCGAAGATTAACAGCCTCTTCTCTTCGCGTAACAAATTTATAAATCAATAAGAGAATAATAAAGGTTACCAATGCTGTTAGAAGGATAATCAGCGCCATTTAAAGATCCCCCTTTCACCCATTATTTACTCCCCTGTTTGCATTTGCTGCAATATCCTTCGCGATGCCAAGAATAGCCTGAGACAAATCAGTGCTTGTTTTTGAACTTAATAAAGGAACGCCTCCATTAATTGCGTTGGTAGCCACTTGAAATTGATTGGGCAATAAGGCAGTGATCGGATAAAATAATTCCTCGCGAAGATGGTAGAGAAAATCCATGTTTCCTCGTGTTTTAATACGGGTAAGAACAATCTTGACTTTCTCACGGGGATATCCTAACGATCGCAAAAAATCTACCGATTGTTTAAGATGTTCCAGGTCAAGGGCGGAATTATACGGGACAACAAGATATACAAAGGTTGAGACATCCGCTATGGCCAGTGTCTTCTCATCAAAACCTGGTGCTGTATCGACGACTACATATCGGAACAAACTTCGCATATGTTTTAAAACAGTGACCAGTCGTTCTTTCGTGACGAGTTCTGCTAGTTCCGGTCTTTGGGGCGCAGCCAAAATTTTAATATTTTTAGTGTAAGCAGTTAAGTATGATCCCATCGTTAATGGCGACAAATTTACAATATCCCTACACGCTTCCACCAACGTAATCACAGGATCGATGTTTAAAAACACCGGAATATCGCCAAATTGAAGATCACTGTCGATAATCGCGGTTTTATGGCCTGCTTCTTGCTGAAGGCCAAGTGCCAAATTCACGGCCAAAGTAGTTTTTCCACTATTGCCCTTAGGACTGACTACCGTAATTATTTCACTTACCGGAAGTAAGGGTGCTCCTTCGAACGCTTTGATCGCTTGTAATAGATCTTCCGAAGTAAACGGTTTTACCAAGTATCCTTTTGCGCCCGCTTGCAATATGATACGAACCGACGTTTCATCCCAGCGCTGACTTGTACAAATAATACTGGCCGAAGGACAAGCCTTCAAAATATTAGTGATCGCCATGCCTTCTCGAACATTTGGCATATCCAGATCCAGTAATACAATCTGTGGCGATGCTTCAGGCAGCTTTATCAGAGCTTCTTCCAAACTAGAGGTTTGGAAAAGCAAATTAAAATCCGGTATAGAACGAATAACAGATGCAATTAGGTCCCGCATAAAACGAAATTCTTCAATAATGACAACTCGAATTTCCTGCAACACAATAAGTATCCTCCACTTGTTATTCAAACAAATGCTCAAAGCTCGAACATCTAACTTTAAAAATTATCAAATCTACTAACTTACCCCTTTAACCATCGGCTTAATCGATCCGTAATACTGGAAGTGATCTGAACATCTTTATCCATATTATCTCCGGCAATTTGTTTCGCTATCTTATGCAAATCTTGTGATATTTCCCTGTTGGGCAAATAAAGAACCAAGGGCTGATTTTTCTGCAACGCTTCAGAAGTGGTGCTAAAATCGTTGCCGATTTTAATTGCAAAACGGCTATGTATAGCCTTTTCAACTTCATCAACGCTAATCGCCGTTTTTGCTTTATACCGGTTCAAAATCAAATGAATTTTGTCCTCGGTATACCCTAACCCTCTCAACGTATTGATTCCCAACCGCAAATTCTTTACACAAGAAATAGAATCCAATGTATTTACAAATAAAATCAGATTCGCCATTTCCAACACATCAACACTAACTTCTGCAAAACCTACAGGAAGATCAACTACAATATATTTATAGGTACAAGAAAGTTCCTTAATTGCCGCATTCATATTTGCGGGTGTAATCGAATAACTTTGTTCCAGCTCCTTGGGAGCTGGCAGAACATCTATCAAATCGTTCCAATTCACCAAATATTCACATATAGACTGCCCGCTGTTCGTTGCGTCTGAAACAAAATCAGCAATCGTGCGCGGTGAGTTTAAAGATAGAAAACGACAAACATCGCCAAACTGCAAATCGGCATCCACCAGACAAACCGTTTCGCCACTTAGTTTGGCCAAGAGAACAGCCAAATTTACAGCAATGGTAGTTTTTCCCACCCCATCTACTGTACTAAATAAACTAATAATTTTTCCCGTTTGGCAAATTGCAGTTTCTATAATTGGAGCGGCCGGCTGAGGAGTGAAATTCACCAGCACTCTCTGTACCGTTGTAGCAACCTCAATATTGTCCAACGGTTTTAACAGATACCCGACCGCTCCGGCTAAGATGGCGGCATCGATTTTATCGCGCCTCCCCATCTGAGCCAACAAAATGATTCGCATCTCCGGTAATTTCGCAGTAAATTCCTTTACCGCCGAAGATACGTCGGGATAGCAAACTTCTTCATCCAGAAAAAGAATGACTGGTTTAATTTCTCGTATCACAGCAAGTCCGGCAATGAGAGTTTCTTTCCATTCACAACCCTCAACACCTGCTTGATTGTGTAAATTTTGTTGTATTTCCTTAAAAATCCGTTCGTCTTTACTTAGTACCAGCGCTCTGTTTTTTGTCTCCATTCTGGATCTCCTTCCAAGGATCATCGGCCATCAATTTTTTCATATCAGACGTTGCCGGCGGTATATAATCCGTGGGATCAACAAGAATAGGTGTCATGATGATAACTACCTCTGTTTTTCCAGATGAAAAAGACGTACTCCTGAATAACTTACCAATAACCGGTATTTCAGCAAGGTAAGGTATTTTATATACACTCTTACTTTCCTCATTGGAAATTAAGCCGCCTATTGCCATAGATTGTCCAGAGATCATCGTGATAACAGTTTCTGCTTTTCGGGTCTTAATGGGTGGAATATACATATTGTTTCCTAAACTTACTTGATGGGCAGAGTTCCAGTCTAGTGAGCTTACTTCTGCTTTTACTTTACTGGTAATTAAATTGTCCGAACTAACTTCCGGTGCAATATCCAGTTTAATTCCATATTCTTTCCACTCGATCCCGATTTGGCCATTACTCACGCTAACCGGTACCGGAATTTCCCCACCAACCAAAATATTGGCTTTTTCCCCACTTAATGTAATCATATTCGGCTGAGATAAAATTTTAGCGTTTCCATTTAAAATCAATGCATCCAATTCTGCATTGATGTCACTGTATGTGCCAAACCAGCCGAAAACACTGCCTTGGTCAGATATCGTATTTTTACTGCTCTGTCCAAAGGGAAACGCGCCTGGTGTCGATACTGAATTACCCCATAAAATACCTAATTTATCTGTCTTATCTCTGCTGATTTCAACTATTTTTGCTTCAATTTTCACCTGTTTGGGTTTGCTTAATTCCAAAAGGTTAACCACTTTTTCGCCGTATGCGTTGGCTACTTTTTCAGCACGTACCCGTTGGTATTGGTCGTTCACCATACCTTCCAGCAATACTACATTATTCACTTTACTAACCCGGATTCCAGGATACCCCAAGATTGCCTTAATATCATTGGCAATCGTAGCATTATTCACCGAAACTTCCACATCATAAGTAGAACGTCCGGCTGCCGACCAAACTTGTAAGGTCGTTGTTCCAGCCGTTTTGCCGACGATTAATATTTCCGACGATGAAATGATCACAACATCGGCAATATCAGGATTAGCAACTGCAATTCTCTCTACATTCTCCCAATTCAATACCGTAGAATTATTCACCTGGATCACAATATTCCCATTTGCACTAACCGGAAACACTAACATCAAAACAAGTGCAAATACGATAAGTTGCGCAAAGCATTTTTTTTGTCTCAAGAACAAGACCCCCTCTACACCAATTTAGTTCGAGCTTACTTTTGTTCCCCGGATCACCGTAACGCCCGAAGACGACTGAACTCGCTCAACAGGATATGCTGGTGGAGAGTAAGCTGGTATATAAGTAGGAGCAGGTGTTGTTGCAGGAGTCGTTTCTTTTGGTACATAAGGACGATAAATAATGTCCTCTGTACTGACTGTATTCAAAAGAGCATAAGCCGGAGTAGGTTGGAATGGCCGTAATGCCAAGTATATTCTACTTGTTTCACTGGCAAGTGCTAGCATCGTAGCTTCACGAGGTGTTACCGCAAGCGTAACAGAACCTGTTTTTTCGGATGCTGCCGCTTTGTCTTTCGTCGCCGCATCCATATTGTCATTGCGGTTAAACGATAATACCAGAATATTTTGGAGTAGCATTTTACTGGCACCGCTATCTTTTCCACTTACCGTAACAATTAAATCAATATAATCACCGGCCTTGATAAACCCTGAGACTCCACTAATATCATTAGCGCCAATAGTAAACGCACGCTTGTCACTAGGTATTTGTCCAACAAACCCAGGTACTTTCCCATCTACCGCCAGTCTTCGGTCAGTAATCTGATCCCCTAATGTCATTGGTACCCGTGACATAACGCCGACTACTTTTCCAAGGTCATTTACCGCACCAGGTTGTACCAACTCTGGCGGAACCAGAACAACCTTGACCATTTCTTGGGTAATCACCGTCCGTCCGGGAATATCCACCGTAGCAACTACGACCGGTTCCCCTTTTTTTGCCGTTTCGACAGATTGACTCTTCAAATAACTATACACTAATCCGGCGGTAACCAAACTCAGCACTACCGCGACTGCCACCAATACTTTCATTGGAATTTTCTGCATCTACTTCCCCTCCCCATAAAATTTAATCATTTCGGATAATAAAACGTCCAACGAATATCCAATAAACGTCCACAAACGTCCACTCAAAGAATGTAAAAAACCATGATCAATCCTTCACTTACACCAGACACAACGCGTGACACGTGCTCCAAGAGAAAGATCAATCATGGCTTCTTCGCTAAAGAAAATGAGGCAGAGACTACAGCCAAATTGACACGATCATGACTTGAAATAGTTCAAACCATCTCTTGGACAAAGAGCACATCCTTCAGGTGTACTCCAGCCAACACACAACCAGTAAAACATACACCGATAAAATGTGTCAAAAAACCCACCCCAAATACAAACTGATCAGGGGTGGGTTCACTACTCGCTCCGCATAAAACAAGTGACCAAATACGTTTTATGCCTCAACGCTTCACCTATTTATTGTTTGTATCTTCATTTCGCTATGCAATTTTTTAATTCCTTCTTTTCTAGCGGAAAAATAATTATTTTTGTAAAAATACCGCCTTTTTTAGTCAATTTTTCTAACTTCAAAGTTGGTTCCAATGATAATGAAAAAACCATGAACAATCCTTCACAGCTTTATCAAGCGGCAAACGCTCTTCCAGTGAAAGATGACCACGGCTCGCGGAATAAACCTAGCAAAAAACGAACTGCAACACATGTTGACACGAACATAACCCGCAAGGTTCACGAGCCATCTCTTGCACAGCTATAACCAGCAAGGCACGCATCACCGTGAACAGCTTGAAAATCTCAATGCGTGAAATGTGTCATAGAACAATATCAATAGGTAAATTGCAGAGAAGAATAGTAGTAAATAGCAATTTGCAGTTTCGATAATCTTTTGTGTAATATTACATTCGCCATTTTTTTTTCCATTCCTTCTTCATTATACAGAAAATATAAAAAACTTCTGTTTTTTTACAAAACAGTGTTCAAAATCTGTTTTTTCGCAATACCCACCAGGGCGCCATGGAACTATCTTGGTGGCCTTTGCCGAGCAATTCCCACAATATCGCGACAAATCCGTTAATCTTGCCAACTAGGAGAAATAACGGCATCAATGGCAGTAATGGCACCCGCGAAAGGTCATCTGTTTTCCGTTCCGACAACAAACAAACGGAGAGAAAATAGATGAGGGAAATCATCAGAACGTAAGACCCATAAACCGCAATCAGCAACGCAATGGCAAACTCCAGCCGGTGCATGTGGAACAGCCAGATCATATACACAAAAACCATGGCCGGAATAACCAGATGAGTAAAAATAGTAATCAAGCCGCCGATAAAATTGGGCCAGCCCCAAAATACCGGACTAAGGCTGTGCCGATGCTTAAACAAAACAAAGGGGAAATCCCCCTCCCAGCGGATCCGCTGTTTCAAATACTGGCCGAGGCTGGCCGGAACCTCCGTAAAACAAATGGCTTCCGGATCAAAAACGATACGGATGGTTTTGCCAGCCCGGGCAAAATAGTTTTTGATCCGCATGGTCATATCCAAATCTTCAGCGGTACCGGCATCCCATCCTTCCACCAATTCCAGAAGCTCGCGCCGAAAGATCCCGAAAGCGCCTGAAATATTATTCACCATATTGAACGCGCTCAGCGCCGTCTTCGATGCATGGATGGCAATAAAATACTCAATCGCCTGAAATGCGGCACATACGGTTGTATCGGCGTTCCTGACCCGCAAGCAGCCGCTGACAGCCACAACTTCCTCATCCGCAAAATGCCTGGTGGCTCTTTCCACCATATTATTATCAAAAGAAGTGTCTCCATCGACTTTAATAATAATTTTCCCAGTCACAAATTGCAGCGCCAGGTTAGCACTAGATACCATCCCGCCGCGCTGCCATTTAGGAACGACCAGTAATGCCCGGTTGGAATGGCTATTCACCCATCCTTCCATCGATTTCGCCGTTTTCAGCGTGTCTGCATTGATCGTTGCCCCATCAATCACCAGGACGATCTGGATCGCTCCAGGATAAATTTGTTCCGTCAAGGAAATAACCGTCTTGGCAATATCAAGGCCTTCGTTATAACAGGTTACAATGCAAGAAACCGGAGGGAAATACGGTTGCCGCTCCCCTTCCAGGCTTCGCTCCCAGCGGTATTTGATAATCCCCAGCAGCGTAAACAGCGTCATGGGAATCTCAAAAAACAGGACCAACGGCATCAAGGTCAGCAATACCGCTGTAACATCAACATTCCATAAGGGAGATATCGTCAAATCATATAGCGTATGCAGTATGGAGGTTAGCAAAGGCTTTATCCGGCGTTTTCAGTTGAAGCTTCATACTCGCTGATCAGCAGCTCGGCCACAGGGCCTCTTTTCGCATACTCGACCGGGATTGAGAAACATAGAGCCCGGATCGTGATGTGTTCCCCATTTTCCAAAGAAACCAAATCAGCAAGTTTCGCTATTCTGGACGCCAGAAGTTCACCACCTTCCTTGTTTGTACGCGGCAGCAGCAGCCAAAAGGTATTCGCGCCTGTGCTGGTTGTGATATCCGTTACCCGGACCAACTCGCGAATCCGGATGGCAATTTCGTCGATTAATTTTCGCAAACGGGTAATTCCCACCAAATTTTCCACGATTTCAAGGCCTTCCAGCTTGATGCACAATAACGAAAAATCTTCGTCACTGTAGCGTGTTTTCATCTGCAAAAACCAGTCCGTCGCCTGGTAAAAATAAGCAGGGATAACATTACGGTTGGCGTCAAACAATGAAAAGGCAAAATCCATATTGCCCGTCACTACCGCTCTTTTCCCTTTAGCCGATAAGCTGTAATTGTACAATTGCCGGATCAGCAGGTCTTGCGGCGCTGATTTTTTCCGGCAGTGCAGGCACTCCGCTTTCACGTCCGGATCGATGAACCGTTGCCCGCAGGTATTGCATAAATGCGATTCGACAGGCCGGTCATAATCGCTGCCAATATGACGGAGGGCCGCGTTACAGCGAGGGCAGACATACATCATGCCGTTTTTGAAGTTTTCGTCCGGCGCAACATGTCCGCAGGTAAAACAATGGATCATTTTCTTTTTGGCAAAATCAATACTGCCGCAAATCGGGCAAGAATCAATATAGTTTAAATTGCCTGTCTGGCAATACGGGCAAAGGCGGATTCGGTCCACCAATTCATTGGCCGTCAAAAATCCTTGCGCGCATAAATCGGCCAGCCATTCCGCCGAACTTTTCAACGTTCCTTTAAACGCAAATTTATCGGCAATCGCCCCGAAACAAAAGGTCTGCTGGGCTATCGCATCGAAGCAATCGCCAACCAACAATGCAACCGGATATTCGTAAATCCAGGGCGATGCGGCAAGGGCCAGTGGCGCCAACGCAAAAGAATCGCCCCGGCAATATAAAAAAGCAAGCAGGCGCAAATCCGGATTGTCTGCCGTCTTTTTGGCATCCGCGCTGCCGATTTTGGCAAGAATCTCTTTGGCATGCGGATAGATTTCCTGCCAGGTACTGCCGATCCCGTCAGCAAATGCGTCCAGGTTTCCCATTGATTTGGCAAAATAAACCGGCGCAGCATAAAATGCGGCCGGACGGCGCAAATGATATAAGACATGGAACGTTTCTTTCAAGCCATTGATGTCTCCCGGTTTTAGTCCGTCCAGCAAAATGATCGAAGGCGCTTTGACTTCTGCCAGCAAACTGTCTACCGAAGTATAACTGCCGCCCAATTGATCCGGCGAGGCAATCAATTCTCCACTAAGCGCTAATCGCACGATTTTATCCATAGCGTATTCTCCTCTCACCATTCAACCACAACCGGCAGCCCGTCAATCGTTTCTTCTTCCGACAATGGATCCAGCACTTTCAAATAAAGCTGAACGCCGCGCATGGTAATCGGGTATAATTTTTCCGAAATCCCGTTTGGCACATTATCGGCCGATACCGGCGGCTGCTCGACAACGGCTTTGACTTTTCTGCCGCTGCCATGCATTTTGACCGTCGCAACCGTGCCAATTTTTATGTGTTTGAAGTCGTTCGGATCAACATACGTAACCACGTGGACTTGTTCGGTATTAACGATCACCGCAAGCGGTTCGCCGGCGGAAAAGCTCTGCCCTTCGGATACGAACAAGGAACTGACCTTCCCGCCCTGCCCCGCCTTAATCTCAAAATACTCTTCCGTCATCTTTTTCAACGATTTAATGCTTTGTTCTACCTGTGAAGTCCGTACAGGATTCACGATCGGCGCTTCATTTCTGGCTGCCGGAGCAGAAGATGACGAAACCAGTGAAGCCAAAGCTGCTTTGGCTTCCCGCAGCCGGTTTTCCGCGCTGTCCAGCTCCGCCTTGGTGCCGGCGCCTTGTTCCAGCAGCCGTTTTGCATTATCCCGCGCTTGTTCATAATAGGCAATCGATTGCTGGGCAATGAAAATTTCATGGGAAACATCCCGGCCCTGCGCAACAACAGAGGACGGTTGATTCCCTCCTGCTTTATTCACTGCCTCCCGCTCCGCTTCCAAAAGGGCAATCTGCTCCAACCGCGCTTCCGGCAGTTTCCGTTTCACCCGCAATAAAATCGCATCCGGCGGCACGGCCTCACCTCGGCGGTACAACACTTTCTCTACCGTCCCGGCTTCAATGGAATTTACCATTTTTTTCTCCATCCAGACCGTGCCCGGCGAGGTAACAAACAGCCAATCCAGCAGCATTTTTCCCAACAGGATGATGAACGGTGAACTTACGATCAGCAGAATAAGAAACCAGCGGAATTGTGGAACTGCCCGTTTCGATGCGGCGTAAGGCAGTTTTACATTATTCTCGATTGCCGCATCTCCTTTTTTATCTGAAGAAAATGATATTTTCATTCTATGTCACCCTTCCGGTAATCTTCCCATGACTGGATGGTTATTTCTTTTAAGCCATACACGGACAACTGGTCCTCTAACAGATGCATTGCCGCAGCAAATTCACCTGGAGTGTGGCCCGCGTAAGTTTCTAAAGATGGAATGTTTGTCTCCACACTTTGAGCCACAGCAAAAGACTGATTCGGATTTGCCGCCATAATCGCCGCCATTCTCCGGCCTGTAGACTGCGGGTTGTTGGAATACAGCATAACAACAACTTCTTCCAAACCCAGCGGCAGCAGTTTTTTCGCAGCAACCACGCCTAGTTCCCCCTCCAAATAACGGGGATGGATCGAGATGGATACAGGCAGTTTTGTGGTTTCCTTCACTGCTTTTACCGTATCCGCAAGCCCCGCAAGAAGTTCCGCCCGGCGGTTTGCCGCGTCCGGCAAAGAATCCGGTTCAATATCCAGATGAAGTCCGGCAAAACCAAATTTCTGCATTTGCCGGACCAGCAGCAAAAGTTCTCCCCGGTGTTCCGGTTCCGCCCAAGTAGGATCGCCCAGCAAAAGGTCTGCCCGGATTCCCCTGCCCTTGGCGGCAGCCAGCAAAGCTTCCAGTTCTCGACTGGCGTAGAGCGAGGAAAAATCATCGATTTGTTGCCTGGTAAACGAAATCAGCATATGGGAAAAACCAGCGGCAACAATTTGATTCAGTTCTTCTGTTCGCGTGCTGCCTTGCAAAAAAGGCCGGGCATCCCAGACATACACTGCAGCCTTCGTTTTTTTCAGAGACAACGAGGTGACTTTCCTACTATCCTTTGTGGTTAGCGGTTCCACCGGTCCAAACGAAACCGCAGGAACGGCCAGTTTCGGAAGATAGGAAAAATCCAGCGGCAGGCTCACAGCATCCTGGCTATCTCGAGAATCCAGCCATTTTGGCGCCAGCAGTTTATTACGGGCATCATTGTTATCGCTAATGAAAATAATCCGCTGTTGCGGCTCCGATTTCAACCCATCAGGATATACGAAGCTCACGAGTTCAATTGCCGAATGAAGAAATATTTCTTCATGATCCAGCATTTCCAAAACAGTCCGATAATACTGCGACTTACTGTGCTGCAACTGCTCAAAGGTATCGCCCGGCAATACCGCCCGCCGCAGCGTCTTTTCCCGGATTGCTTCGGCCATAACAAGCAGATGCGCTGTTCGCGCACTCACATCGGCTGAGGCGTAGTTAAGCGCAGCCAGTGTTTCTTCGGCCCGGCTGTTGATTTTCATACGAAAAAACAGTTCTTCATTTCTCGCTCTGGCCAAATCGTCAGCCGCAGCCAGTTTCGCCTGGTCTTTTGCCCCGACCTGTTTAATCGGCTCTTTCATTGAAAACGCAATGTACGCGCCATTGCCTGTTGCCCCGGGATAATCCCGGGCCGCGGTCAGGCCAACCGTAAGATCCGCTTCCCGGTCAATCCGCCTTGTTTCGTCATAGCGTTTTTCATACTGTGATACCAGCTTTTTTTGAAAGACAATCTCCGGATAACTGGATAGATCGATCGTCCTTCCGTCAATAGCCGGCAAGGTCGGTGCGGTTACTTTAGCAGGCATATCCCAGGTTCGTCCGGTAATACGGCAAATGGTTTTCCACGCCTGCAACCGGCGCAATTGGGAAGCCGCGATGTCGCGCCGGGCATCGGAATAGACCGCTAAAAATTCCAGCCGGTCAGTCGGGAGCAATAATCCTTGGTTTTGGCGTTCTTGTAAAATATAGCTGGTTTCTCCTTCGGTCTGTAAAAACCGGTTGGCAGCCTCTGCTTTTTGCTGCTCAATCCATAACGTTGCATAGGCTTTCCGCAGCGTAACCAGATTATTTAAAAAGAACATGCCGGAATCGCGTTGCGTTTTCAGCGCCGTTGTTTCCGCTTCCAGTTTATCGAGCTTCTCTTTTTGCAGAGTTCCCAGCAGAGGAAACGTCAAGCCGCCGGTCACACTCAATTTATTATAACGGTTCTTCTCTGCGCTCGTTTCGTATATCGGCTCATTACTGTATCCGTAAGTAACCCCGCCAAAATATTTGGCGCCTGTCCTCTGATCTTGCAGCGTTTCCAGCGCTTCGTCCCGGGCCAGCGCCGCGGACACAGCTGCCGCTTCCGGCCCATCGTTTACCAGCGGTTCCAATTGTTCAAGAGATAAGGATTGGGCACTGGAAGGGTTCGCAGCCGCCGAGACGGATACCGGCAGGAATAAAAAGCATACCAATAATAACCATCGCGCCGCACTCGCTGCTGAGCGAAAAAACATTTGTTCCATAACCCCAGCTCCAATCCCTTAATTTCTTACTTTAAACGCCAAATACGTCAGCAATAAAATTCGTTTATCCCAACACGTAGAATTATCAATTAATAGTGATTATCTTCTCATACTATTCTATAGATATTCCAACTACTTGGCAACACTTTTTCTTTATTTTTCCTTTTTTCTTTCCGGCCGGCAGGGGAAGACGGTCAAAGGGACGGTTCTCATGACCAGGCGCAGCCGCTTTGGTCATGAGAACCGTCCCTTTGACCGTCCCCGTCCCGTCCCATCCATTATTTCCGTAGAAAAAGACCTCGCAAGATATCGCTGATCATTTTTGCATAAGCGACAAACGTCTCTAAGTTTTCCTGCAAGTCATCCACCGTGTCGGTTACCTCTGTTTGCAATACATGAAACGCCTCGCCGGTCTGGTCCACCATTTCATTCAGGCTGACGCTCAGTGCATTGACATTTTCCAAGGTTTCCGGAAGCAAGGTCAGCACCTTGCGGACATCCTTATCATGATCGGCAAACACCGTCCGCACATGGCTGACAACCCCCAATATTTGCCGCAAAACAGCGACCAAATAGACGCCTATGGCAACACCGACAAGAATGCAAAGAAAAAGTCCAAGGTCGTACAAGGAAATATACATCGGCAGCCCTCCTATTCGGCGGTTGAAATTTGAACCGCCTCTAATTTTATAACAAATATGCACTGAAATTCAGTAAGCGGACGGGCAGGAATGCCCGTCCGCTTTTGATTATCCAATTATTCTTTAATTTCTTTAACTTCTTCCGCTGCACCGGTAAGCTGGGCTTTTTTCTCCTGTATTTTCTCTTTCACTTCGTCGACTTTTTCCTTAGCCATTTCCATTACTTCTTTGGCTTTATCCGGAAGTTCTTTAGCGGCGTTGGCAATGTCTTCGCGGGTTTCCTTACCGGATTTCGGTGCTAAAAGAACACCGGCCACGGCTCCCACTGTCAAACCGATAGCAGCGCCTACTGCCGCGTCCTTGGCAGTTTGTTTGCGGGCCTTTTGCCGGCGGGCTTTTTTGCCTTTTTCAATTAATTCGATGAGCGACATGTCTTACACCTCCAGCATGTTTTGCATTGTGGAATACATAGAAAGTATTCGCAGCTCGGGCAGCATAATCCTCTTCTAATTTCAAATTTTTTCAATTTTTTCTTTTTCCTGTTGGCTAAAATTTATACGTTAAGCCAGCGCCAACCCGATGTTTATCGTCACCCGCATCCGGCATGAACGAACGGAAATACACGTTAGCACCCAGGTCTCTGGTAATATTGTACGTAGCACCTGCTTGCACTTCAGTAAATTCATCGGCAAAAAGCACATAAGCATGCCCATCCCACTTATTGTCTAATACGCCGCTCACACCGACTCCCAAATAGGTTGATCCGCCAACGTAATCCCGATGGCCGATAATTCCCCGGAAATTATTGGTGAAATTGTATTGTCCGTAGAGATCTGCCGTACTGTCATCGTGCAAATCAATACTCTGTACACCTAACGTAATGCGGCTGCCAATTTTGTGTTCAATGTACAGGTTGTCATTGGAAACACCAACTGCCGTTTGTCCTTTCTCTAAATCGTTGAGCGGCGCAGCCATTGCGGTACCCAGACCCAGAACGAGAAGAGCAACTGTCAAGCAAATGATTTTTTTCAATTGAAAAACCCCCTGTCATTTTATTTTATTTCCCGGCAATAAGCCTTTGTTCCCCACCCCAGTTCATTCCCCTTTCCGGTTATTATCAGAAAGGTTTGTGTTCCGTATCTTATCAATCTGGCCTGCAGGCTTTGTTGCAGGCGGTGCGGTTTTCCGCTCGACCGGCAGCCCGGAAACTACGGGCTGCATAAGATGTTTTTCGCTTGTCTTGTCCGAAGCATTTCCAGAGCCACCCCCTTCCGCCGAAGGTGCATTAAAAAATAAGCTTCTTTGATTCATTCCCGTTAGCCTCCTATTTTTCCTTCTTTTTCTGAACATTCGCGTTATTTATTTCGTTTTCTTTCAGCAAATTTACTTTTTTACGCCTCGTTAATCCATTGCACAAACTTTTACCCAAGTTCCGAAAAAACATAAATTCTTCCGTCCGATAAAATAAAAGGGTAAAACTTCCACCTGCCAATCCTGCGCAGGCAAACAGCATCAAAAAGAATCCAATCCAGGTACCATGGGGAACCATATTCACGATGTGAAAAACCGGCACGCCGATCAGCAAAATAACCGATACGTGAAAGAAAAACCGTTTTGCAAATTCCCATACCGGACGGCAAAACAAATGTTTATATAGAACATAAGCGCTGGACCATAAGGTGATATTCGCCGAAATAATGGTACCGAGAAGAACGCCGCCGATCCCGATTTTTTGCACAAGAATAACGGAAATTACAACGTTGGCAATGGCCTCGACAAGAACACAATAACGGTCGTTGTAATAAAGTCCGCTGGCATTTTTAAAAACGATCATCGGCCGCCGGTAACCATTCCAATTGATAAAATAGACAGCAACAGCCAGGATAACAACCGGAACCGGCAGCAAATAAGTTTCACCAATCCATAATTGAATAAAGGGATTGAACAGGGTGACAAGACAGATGCAGGAAAAACCTTGAATGACAAAAGCAAGAAACATCATCCGGTTAAAATACGCATAGATTTTTTCCCGGTCTCCCTCTGCGACCAAATCACCGATGCTTGCGGAAACCGATTGGAAAACAATATTGGTCGCATGAGTGATCACCTGAATGATGAGCAGGTAATTGGAATAAATACCAGTCAAGGCCAGCCCTAAAAATTTTGTAATTACGATGCTGTCCGTCCCGGTTACCACAACATACCCTGCATGCAGGAAAAAAGCGCCTTTAATTTTTTGTTTCGCATCATCAAGCAATTCTCCGGCAAGCGGCTCTGCTTTTCGTCCCAAGGCAGGATACATTTTTTTTGCCCGCCGGGAAAGCAGCGCATTCGCAATAAACGGGCAAAGAATCTGCAAAATCAAATACAGAATATAATTGTGCGTCAACACCAGGATAAGCATCTGTAAAATATATTGGATCGCGGCAGATGCCTGCCGATAGATCGTCACAATATAGTTTTGCTGGTTCGCTATGATAAAAGACACTCTCGGAGCATAAAGATAAGATAGTATGGAACCGGACAAAAATAAGCAGTAGATCAACGTCAGGTCTTCCACATCATTCTTGGCGACGAAGAAGTCCAGAAAGGGAATCAGCGACAATCCCACAACAGCGACGAATGAAGCAACAATCATGTACGCTTTTTTGAAAGCCGCCATAATCGAATTCACTTTTTTCTCATCACCGTCATGCAGCGGCTTATACAACAACGTGATAAACGCTCCGCCTATCCCCAATTCAGAAAGCGAAAGCAGCGCAAGAATATTCGTAAACAGCCCATTGATGCCCAGATATTCAGAACCAAGCAGAAAAATAAATACAGTTCTGTTAATAAACGAAAGCAAATAGCCGAATATATATCCGCCTATGCCGACGCCAAAATTTCGCATTGTATTTTTGGTTCTTGAGCTGTTCAATGCGCAATCAACCCTCCCTTCCCTTTCCGATTGGGCAATCCTCTGCGGAATACGAAACACAAATATAGCTATTTTCCGGTTGCCACGCAAACAATATAATCGTGGAAACGCTTAGCAATTTCTCCCATCGAATGTGTTTCTCGAATTTTTAGGGCATTGCGCGCCAGTTTGTCGGCAAAACCGGAATTGGCAGCAATACGCGCCATGGCATTGGCAGTGGCTTCGGCATCGCCAACCGGTACCAGCAGACCGTTCTCTTCATGTTGTATCAGATCAGAAGGGCCAAAGTCACAATTCGCCGCTACACAAGGCAACCCGCAGGCCAATGCTTCGATCAGTCCGTTTGGCATTCCTTCATGGCGGCTTGTAAAGGCAAACATGGTATGGCGGCAAAGGGCAGCGGGAATATCATCTACATATCCTTCCAGAAACGCGTGGTTTTCCAGTCCTTTTTCCCGCACTAACTTTTCTAAAACCGCTCTCTGCTTTCCTTCTCCGTAGATATGCAGCGTATAGTCCGGAAAGCGTTGACGGAAGCGCCAAAAAGCATCAATTAAAACATCAAAACCTTTTACAGGCTGTAGGCGGCCTGTGGAACAAACGGTTTTCTGCCAACGCTCGCTGAGTTTGGGCACGATGTCAGGCATCGTATCGGCAAACACGCCATTGGGAATGACTACACTTTTTTCACGAGTTTTCTCCGGATAATAGGTCCTGGCGCCTTCCGTGGAAAAAATATAGCCGTCAGCATACGGCGAAAGCAGCTGTTTCATTTTTGTCCAGAACCTACCCACATCCGTCCGGAATGGGTTACTCCGTTCCGAACCAATCGTTTTGATCGACAGCCCGCTTTTTGCGGCCAGCGCAAAAGCAAGATTGTTGATGCCAAAACAAACCACCACATCCGGCCGTTTATTTTGAAACGTTTTTCGCGTCAGCATCATTCTCCGCAGGTTGTTGCGCACAGCGGTAAGAACATTCGAGCTGCTTTTATTCGCGCAAAGATTTATGAAGTGCACTCTGGCGTCCAAGGGATAGCGGGAAGGTTTATCATCAAGCACTAGGATGGAAACTTCAGCTCCTCGCCTGACAAAATCATTAGCCAGTGAGGATATGACGCGTTCCGCCCCACCCCGTTGCATCGAACTGTAATAAAACATAATGTGCAAGACAATCTCCTCCCGCAGCTTATTAAATGCAATTAGCTTGCGTGCATGACCCCGCCTTACCGAATTTTTGCCCGTTTAAAAAATAGGTAACCGCATAACAAAATTCATCCTCCGGATTAATTTTTCCTTCAATACATTTCCAGCCTGCCCCATCCGGCACGTAGTGACGTTCGGACATGCTCATCGCCTTAAAGCCGAAACTGAGACACTGGAATTCAATCAGATGATACGTTTTTCCATCATAACAAACATCAATGGACAGATGCGGAGAAAAGATTTCGCTTTTACATGTGCGGGCAAATTCCAGCAAACCTTCCCGTTCATTTTCTGGAATATCGAAGCTGAATTTGCCGCTGCCACTGGCGCGAAAATCTCCGTCCCGGTTCCGGCGGCGCAGAATAAAGTAATGATCGCCAAACACCAGTATTTTGTAATCTCCCGTTAGATTTGGAATGAAGGTTTGAACAATAAATTTACTGTTATGGATTGGAACATGAGGCTGCCCAATCAAGTTTTGTTTCATATTTACCAGGCTCAAATAGTGATAGCGTTTTCCATCGGCAAGCCGGCTGAACCGTTCCGCCTGCTTAACCAATTCTTCATAATTACGGGCCAGGGCCACGCCTTCGCTTCCTGAACCCGCGGCCGTTTTTACAACAACGGGAAATTCCTGTTCATTATCCCCCAAGGCCTCCAAGGAAGAATACGGTCTCGTCTGAATCGTTTTCAGCTTTTCATTACGAAAATCCTTTCGCAGCAGTTCCATCATGACTTTGTTTTCATGCGCGCGAAAATACTTGAAACTTGGCATGAGATAGGCGCCTTTATCTTGCAGCCACAACACAATATCCTCAATATAATCTTTCGTCCCGCCGCATAAATCTTCAGCCGAACCATACAAAACATAATAATCCTGATAGTTTCGATTGAAATCAAACGTCTTATACGATGTTACTTCTACCTGGAAATCGTGGCGGGTAAAATAATCAGCAAGCTTAGCAACATCAAGACTGACCGATCTTTCCCAATTTGGATACGTGGACCAAAACCAGTCCTTCATATCTTTGATAATCAGCATATTTTTCACAACCGCCCGCCTCCTTTTGTTTGCTTTCTCAAAACTTCATCTGACGTTCCCGATGCAAGTACCATGAACCGGGCAAACCATTGGTTTTCCGAATGATCACCGTTTTTTTCCGCGACAGGTTTTGCCGTTTAATGAATGTCCAGATCGCTTCAATTACCCGATCTTGGTCCTCGCTTGTCATATTGGAACCGGAAGGAAGACAAATCCCATTGTTAAATATTCGTTCCGACACACTATATCCCATGATATGAGAATAATACGGATAGTCTTGAAACACCGGCTGCATGTGAAGCGGCTTCCAAATCGGCCGTGTTTCAATATTCCCATCGGCCAGCGCATCCATAAGCTGCTCCGGAGTAATGCTAAGTTCATCCTCGTCCATCAGCATGGTCGTCAGCCAGCGATTAGATTGACCGAAAGAAGCTTCCGGCATAAACTCAATTCCTTGTATCCCGCTTAACGCGTTATAATACCGGTCAAAAATTTCCCGTCTGGTTTTCACCCGCTCATCCAGAACTTTCAATTGCCCCCGTCCGATTCCCGCCAGAACATTACTCATCCGATAATTGTAACCAATTTCGCTGTGTTGATAATGCCGGGCCGGGTCCCTTGCCTGGGTAGACCAAAAGCGCGCTTTCTGCAAAGCCTCCAGATCATTGGAAACCAGCATGCCGCCGCCGGAAGTAGTGATAATTTTATTGCCGTTAAACGAATAAATACCAAATTTTCCCATTGTTCCGCTTTGTTTTCCCTTGTACGTCGCCCCCAGCGATTCCGCCGCATCTTCAATGATCGGCACACCATACCAGTGGCAAATTTCACCCAATGCATCCATGTCAGCGCTTTGTCCGTATAGACTGACGATAATTACCGCCTTCGGCAGTTTCCCCAATTGGGCAGCATCATTAAACGCCCTTTGCAGGGCTTTTGGGGACATATTCCAGGACGTTTCTTCCGAGTCAATAAAAACCGGCGTTGCCCCCTGGTAAATGATTGGATTGGCGCTGGCGGAAAAAGTGAGACTGGAACAAAAGACATAATCACCCGTCTCTACACCGGCAAGTTTAAGAGCCAGATGAATAGCCGCAGTTCCGGAACTGGTAGCCGCAGCTCCGGATATTCCTACATATTCGGCCAATTCCTGCTCAAAGGCATCCACATGCGGCCCCAACGGCGCAATCCAGTTCGTATCGAAAGCTTCCTGAATAAATGCTTGTTCATATCCGCTCATATGCGGTGAGGATAGGTAGATCCTTTTTTTTGTCGTTGCTTTCGTCAGCATAATCGTCACCTCTCACATCATATTGGTAGTGCCGGATATTCTCTATACTTTATATAACGGATAATACATCCGGATTGATTTCATCATTAAAAGCAATGCAAAAATAGCGATTTCCTAACTGTCCAACTTACACTTACCCTTTCGTTCTTCGTCCAAATTGCGAAGCACAGTGTCCGTGGCTGCAACAACTCCTTTTCGGTTCACTACAGCCGCCACCGTCTTGCACAATATTTTCAAATCCAAAACCAAGGACCACCTCTTTACATATTGAACATCCAGTGCTAACCTTTCGTCCCAGGATAAGAGATTCCGCCCCGAAATCTGCGCGAGACCGGTAATTCCCGGCCGAACTGTTTGCCGCAGCAATTCTTCCGTTGTAAAATACGGCACATATTTCATCAATAACGGTCTCGGCCCCACTAAACTCATATCGCCCCGTAAGACGTTAATCAATTGGGGCAGTTCATCAATACTCGTTTTACGCAGCAAAACACCAATGTTAGTTAAACGGTCCTTATCCGGCAATAATTGGCCGTCTTCGCCACGACGATTGTTCATCGTCCGGAATTTGTACAAGAGAAACGGTTTCCCATCTTTGCCCGGTCTGATTTGTGTAAACAACACCGGCGACCCCATTGTCATCCGGATTGTTCCGGCCGCAACCACAAAAACAGGCAAGAGCATTGTCAATGCCAATAAAGCAGTGACAACATCCAACAACCTTTTTACGCCAAGAGCAATAGGCTTGCATCTCATCCGGCATCACCTGCTTTTTAATCTCTGGTCTTGTGGTGGCGGGCAAAAATAGCCGTCGCTTTTTTCAAAATCGCGTTCTCTTCCTGTAATTCGGCAATTGCTTTTCTCAGTTTTTTAATTTCATCGTCTTCCTGCAAAATATGTCCGCTGCCGGGGAACGCTTTCTCTTTGTGCTTATTGTATTGATTGATCCACTTATACAGCGTATTGGCATGAATCCCCAGAGCACCGGCTACGTCCGCTACTGTCTGACCGCCTTCTAAAACGAGCCGAACCGCTTCCTCCTTGAATTTTCTGTCAAACCGGTTCATTGCGGCACCTCCAACTTGCTAAAATTTTGTCCACATATACCCAATTTTTTTGCTGTTTTAACACATTACCATTTCCCATCTGGGTGAATTCTTCTAGATACCATAATAGGATTCTCGCTCCATGGTCAAAAGAAATTTTTTATGGTAGAGTAGGGCTTGGGCAGGAAAAAGACTTTTTCGTAGTGCCTAAAGTCAATTAAAAATGTTTCATCGTCACAATGATGAGGAAACCGGATTGGCACACTTATCGTGAGGTAAGGCCGCAAAGCCATGGGTCTCTCGACCTCTTTCACCGGATAGAGGAGAGATCGCCAGGTTGCCGTGTTGGAACGTCTAATGCGTTGTGATTCCGGCGTACCCCCCGTTCTTTTTGCGGACCGAACCAGATCCAATCGATAATGCCCGCAGTTTCTCTAAAAAGAACAGGAGGTAAAACATAGTATGGCAACAATCAATTTGAGTTCCTATCTTTCATCCACAGGTGGTAATGGGACCACGGACGATACCGCCGCATTTAAAGCGGCACTGGCAGCAGCGACAGGAGGTACTCTCTACATTCCCAAGGCGGATGTCGCATATTCTATCAGTAATCTGACGATCCCATCCAATGTCACTATCGTTTTTGAAGAAGGTACTTTGATCAAAGCCAATAGCAGCAGAGTAACCGGCAAAGCCCTGTTGGATTTTGCAGGAGCCAGCAACGTCACGGTCGAAGGAAATGGCTTGGTCGTCCAAGATCGCTATGCCAGTTCAACTTCCGTTGTGGAAAACTCTCCGATTTTTAAACTGACCAACTGCTCTAACATTACGATCAACAATGTCACGGCAGCAGATTCGGGGAATGACGGTTTCTACCTTTACAACGCTAATAATTGTACATTAGATGGCTGTGTCGCCGATGACAATAACCGCAACGGCTTTGCGATCATCAAAGCAGACGGGTTAGTAATTGAAAACTCAATCGCAAAAAATACCGGTTCAGGCGGATTTGGCTATAATTTTGAAGTCAATCGTCCAACTGATAACCTTACAGACATTGTGGTTCAAAACTGTCTTAGCGAATATAATGAGAAAGCCGGTTTCAGCATTGGGCTTAATAATTATGATGTCGCGACCAGCCGTCTTAGCGTCGGTCTTACGTTCACCAATATCACTTCCATCGACAACGGCGGTATCGGCTTCCAGATTCATGCGGATGAAGTCAGCAGTTACGGCGTCGGCGGTGCTATCACTGTAAACAATTATACGTCTAACGGCGATGATGGCTACGCAATGGAATTCCAGTGTGATGCTTATAGCCCGAAAGTTTATGTGAATAAGTGGAACTACCTGAACCCCTCCACTTATACCAGCAAATTAACATCCACAAAACCTGCTAGCGGATATACATCGATGGCTACGTTTACCCAAGGAACCTTCACCTATACAGTACCAACCGGTACTAGTACGACCACCGGTTCCACTACGACTACCGGTTCCACTACAACCACCGGTACCACTACAACCACCGGTACCACTACAACCACCGGTACCACTACAACCACCGGTACCACAATTACACCAACAATCTCTGGAACAACCAGCGCCAACACGCTCACCGGCACTACCAGCAACGATGTCATCTTTGGTCTTGCCGGCAATGATACCATCACCGGCGGAACTGGTAACGATATCATCTGGGGCGGCACCGGAGCAGACAGGTTAACGGGGAATGACGGAAGCGATATTTACATGTTCGGCAAGGGCGACAGTACAGATATCATCACTTCCAGCAGCAGCAACTATCAGGACACCATCCGTTTCGGTTCCGGCATCACACGTTCTGATCTCAGTGTCAAATTGAGCGGCAGTAATTTAGTTGTCGGCATCAACGGCACATCCGATACGATAACGGTAGAAAATTGGACCTCCAATACTAAAACCGCTTTGACGACATTCCAATTTGCTAACGATACGAATACGTATAAGCTGGCGATGACGAACGGTGTAGCCTCCTGGACAACGGCAGCCTCGACTACGTCAACAACTTCCACTTCAACGTCATCCACATCGTCTACCGGTACTTTGTATACTTCGAAGATTACACCGACGATTTCCGGTACAACAAGCGCGAATACGCTTACCGGCGCCAGCAACAATGACATCATTTTTGGTCTTGCCGGCAATGACACGATAAGCGGCGGCACCGGCAACGATACTCTCTGGGGCGGCGCAGGAACCGATAAACTGACCGGTGGAACAGGCGCAGATGCTTATATATTCGGCAAGGGCGATGGTGCCGATATTATCACTTCCAGCAGCAGCAACTATCAGGACACTATCCTGTTAAATTCCGGCGTTCAGTTTTCTGACCTTACTGTCCAGCTGATGACCAACGGATCTTATAAAAATCTGGTAGTCAGCTGCGGTTCTTCCGACTCAATGACAGTAGAAAACTGGAATTACAGTTCCGGAACCCAGTTGAGCACATTCCAACTCGCTGATACTGGCAGTAAATATAAGCTGACCATGACAAACGGAACTGCTTCCTGGACAAAAATTTCATAAACAAGATCAATAACCATTTTGAGATCGGCGGTTTATCCCGCCGGTCTTTTTTTTGCCCGGGTTATAGTTTCCCGTATCCGTCTTCAATGATGACATCACTGCTGTTAATACTTTGAATGTTGATTTTTGCTCCGGTTGTCCCTTCAATCGCCAGCGGATCGATAATCGATACCTCATTGATCCGAACGCCGGTTTTGTCCCACAGATAAATTCCATGCACCATCTGCGGTTCATTACGGGTATCTCTGATTGTCGGATTTACAATCTTTACTCCGCCAACCCATGGATAGAGCACAATCCCCGAGCCGATTGCCGGGTCTGAATTGCCGGAAGCGTTAGCATCCGTAATAACCGGCTGGGAAACTTCAATGAAGAACGATCCGTAAGGATGATCCCTTATTCGCAGTCCATTTTGCTGAGATTGAAGCCATTGTGGCCGTTGAATGGAAATCGTTCCTGGGACCACCCAACCGCCGCTGCTGATTAAAAAACCTCTAAGGCTTCCTTCGTCTCTGTGATTGATGATATGGATAGAAACAGAATTGGCCGAGCCTTTCAGTTTTCCTAGTCCCACTACGATCCCCTCTGTGTTGTTGGCAGTAACTGCATCTGCAATGACTACATTCTCCGCAAATTCAATATTGCGGTTTGGTTCAATGCTAAGGCCGGCGGCCGGCGCAATTCCATGGGAATTGGTTAAAACAGGACGGATAATATTGATATTACGCCCGCTGATCAGGGTAATGCCCTGCCGGCGGTTATTATCCGCCCGGACATCAATGAGCTGGATATCCTCCGAGTATGGCTGTAAAGAGTTCGATCCGATATAAAAACCGTCTCCCCAGCAATCATTCACCGTCAGGCCGGTAATTGTTATATCCTTTGACCCAGTGATCCGTACGCCGATCCCCCATTCCCCGTCTGTACCGAAATGTTCCTGCCGGTCTCCCTGTATCTTGCCGCCAATGATTTTAACATGCTCCACGTTTCCAATAGCAATCACCATATATTTCGGAGCCGAATTCGGTATAGCTTGCAGGACCGCACCGGCAGCAAGTTCCATTGTCACGTTATTTCTCATATGGATAGATCGTAAGGTATCTATCCGGTATATCCCATCAGGAATATATACTGTTGCTCCGGTCGCTGCCGCCTGATCAACCCCTTGCTGAATAGCAGTTGTATCATCTGCTGTTCCATCTCCCCTCGCTCCCAAGGATTGCACATTAATTGCCTCTTTCGGCACGCTAGCTGTTGGCCGCTGCTCTTTCACCGTTTGTACCGGTTGGGCATTTTGACCGGCAATTTTATGATTACAACCAATACTGAGAACCAGTCCCAGGAGAAAAATGGTTGCGATGCTGAAAAATCTCACTTTAATCCCCATCATGATGCACCTCGTCGGCAATGTCCTTGCTGCTCTCAACAGAAACCCGATAGGCCGGGAAAAATCCGTTATCAAAACAGATGGTATTTCCATCTGCGGTTTCATATCTTGCCCGCATTTCACATAATTCCTTATAGACGGTCTCGTTGTAAATTTTTTTTCCTACCAAATACGGGATAATTCCTTGCTGTGCGAATGATTTTTTGTAACGCAAGAGACCGCTCTGGCCATTGTGGCCGCCGCCTAATACATAGGTTTTCTTGCCATGCTCAATACCCCAGCGGATAGCGGCGTCCTTGATGATTTCATTCGGATATAGTTTCAAAAACGATCCATCCGTCCCGCCCAAAAACGAATACATGTGGTCCCGGGAAAGTAAAACCAATTCCGTGGATACGACCTGGTTTCCGTATAGCGTGTGAAAAAAGACATAGCTGCCGGTTAATTTTTCTGTGATAGCAGAAAAGAATTCTTCCGGAAAGAAATACTGGCCTTGCGCATGCCGCCGTTCCATCGTTGAATAATAAATCCTCTTAAAATCTTCCATCCGGCTGCCGCGAGTATCCACTTCTACCACTAACCCGTTCCGTTCAGCACGCCGTATATTGGTGCGCACCTTATGATCGAACTCACTCCAGATAGTGCAAATCCCCTTCTCCAAAGAACGTATCACATTCTCGCCTGCACATTCGACCTTGCCGGAAAAATCATCCACATAGCAAGCGAAAGGAGAAAACCGGACGAAACAGGACACCACATTATGTTGGATAGCCCAATCGTCAAATTCCTCCCAAAACCGTTTAGCCCTTCCGCTGTCTGCGCTAAATGTACCAGTCCAATCAGAACAGATCATGCCGCCGTAACCGTATTGATTGATAATATCACGATATTGACTTCGATCCCCAATCCATTTTTCTTCAGAGAGCGGCCGCAAAATGAAAGGAAACATCATTATTTCGCCAGCTGTCTCCATCACAGCGCAAAGCGCGATATCACAGGGCCGGCAAAAAAGCTTCACATATTCAGGATGAGCCAATATCTCCTGTTCAGATTGAGCGGACCAAAATTTCAACCACAATTGATAATGATGAAGATTGCTGCTGTCTAATACCTGCATTGCGCTCATATCGTGCCCTCCCTCACACTAGCAGGAATGGGTCCCGGCCTCCGCCAGTCGGATCACTTTGCTTGCCACCGTCAATACTCAATGATTTCGGCAATCTGCAGGTTTCCCATCGGCATTACTACTGCTCCCCAGTTGAGGCCGGTTCCAAACCCACAGAAACATACTTTGAAGGACGAGTCCACCAGCCGCTCTCCTAGGTTATACACAGAAGTAACCGGAATAGTCGCGCCGCTGGAATTCCCGAACCGTTCGACAATATTGGCCGGCATTTTTTCCCGGGGAACGCCCAATTGATCCGCCAGTTTTTCCAACATGAAACGATTTGGCTGATGGAACAGATAGTAGTCGACCTCTTCTTTGGTTATATTACCGGCCGCTAATAAATCCTCCACAAGTCCCGGAACTTTTCCTTGGACGAAATTAAATACTGCAGTTCCGTCCATGAAAAGATGATCTTTGCTGCGAATATTGCCGTCTCCGGGGTCTTCCGCAACAGCCGTTGCCTCTGTCGAAGGCATCCTCAGCCCGCCGGCTGGAATGATCAGCGCCTCTCCCTGGCTTCCGTCCATTTTAATACTGACATGAATGGTATTGGGAACAGGATCTTTTTCAACAATCGTAATTGCTGCCGCATCACCAATGATAGGATAGCTGTTGCGATCCCGCGGGGAGGTTTTCCGGCTCAAAAACTCCGCGTTCATAAGAACCACTTTATGGATATTTTCTTGTTCCAGCAGCATGAATGCTTGGCTCAAGCCCACGACAAAGCCTGCACAGCCTTGGTTGATGTCCAAGCACAGGACCTCTTCTCCCAGTCCAAGACGTCCCTGGATAATGTTGCTCGTCGGCGGGAGCAGATGGTCGGGTGATTGTGTTACCAAAATAAGAGCATCAATGTCGTCTTTTTTTAGGATACCCTTGGAAAACAAGTATTCCATTCCGAACACACAATAGTCGGATACACATTCACCCGGCCGGACAATGCGCCGTTTGTCATAGCCCATTATTTTCTTTAGCCGCAGCGATTTTTCCGGCGGGAATGTATAGTTGCCGACTTCGTTATCAAAATTCACTTCGTTGCCTGGCAGTACGCAAAGCATGCCGCTGATTTTTTTATTGTTAAAAGTCATTTTCATACTGCGCCACCATACCTTTCCACTAGACTTTGGATAGAATGTACATCCGAAAAATTTTCCGGAAGGATATCACTGCCGCGGATTTTAATGTCGAATTTTTCGTCCAGCGCGGATACCAGCATAACGAGATCGAATGAATCGAGTATGCCGTTTTCAATAAAATTACTTTCTGTATAAAAATTGAATTCCGGTCGTATTCCCGTCAAAATTTTCACGATCGTTTCCATACCGTTCCTCCTCTCCACCATCAGACATTGCCCCCTTTCTGTCCCATCGATATTTTTACTGTCCAAACAAATTGCCCAAAGCGACCCGGTCAATTTTTCCATTGGCGGTCATCGGCATTTCATCGAGTTGATGGGATGTTGTCGGCATCATGTATTTAGGCAGTAAGGGAAGCAAGGCTTTTCGTATATCTCCAAGTTCGGTCGGCTGTGACGCCTTATAAACCAATACAATTTCTTCCTTATTTTTATTGTACGTCACACAAGCAGTTTCAATGGACGGCAGCCCAGTGACCGCGGCCTCGATTTCTCCTAATTCGATGCGATATCCCATATGTTTGATTTGGAAATCTTTCCGCCCGACGAAAATAATCTCACCCCGTTCATTGCTGTATACTAAATCGCCGGTTCGGTATATTTTATCCGGGTAATGCGAGTGCAGCGGATTTTGCACGAAAGCAGCCGCTGTTTTTTCATGATCATCCCAATAACCGAGAGCCAATGAGCTTCCTCTGACGCACAATTCACCCATTTCCGCCAGTGCTGCTTGCCGGTTTTCCGCGTTCAAGATCAAAACATCCGAGTTACGGCAAGGAATCCCGATCGGCAAAGGTTCGTGGTCCGCAAATTCCCGTTCAACAATATAATAGGTGCAATCAACCGTAATTTCGGTAGGGCCGTAAAGATTGGCAAATAATGCACCTGGCATTTTTTTGCGCCAATAATTCAGTTGCTTGTTCGGCATTACTTCACCGGCAAAGAGGATTTTCTGTAAGGAAGAAGGTATCATTTCGTCGAGGATCTGGGCATTGGCCACATTGATCAACACCGATGGCACCCAAAAGACAAAGTTGATTTCCATATCCTTAACATACTCAATCAGTTTTGCCGGGAAAGAAAAATAGGTTTTGGGGATAAGGACCAGTGTTGCCCCGGCTGCCAAACACAGATAGATATCCAATGTAGAATTATCGAAGAAAAAGGGCGATTGACTGCCAATGACAGTTTTTTGATCAACATGGAAACATTCTATCGCCCAGTCAATATAATCAATTACACCCCGGTGTGAGACCGCCACTCCCTTTGGCGTGCCGGTAGAACCGGATGTATAGATGATGTAAACGGGATCAACATCCACAACCTGTTGCAATAGTTTCTCCAATCGGCCATCTTCTTCACTCGTCTGGTCCCCGTAAACCTGTTCCAGCAACACGATTCGCGAAATATCAATATTCAACGAAAGCAATAGATCAACATATTCTTGCGTCGTGATCACGGCTGTCGGCTGTAGGTTGCCCAGGATTTTTCCCAGTCGCTGCGCGGGAAGCTTATCATCCAACGGGGCGTAGCAGTTACCGCTATAAAGGATGCCGACAAAAGCAACGATGCTGTCTGCGCTCTTCGGCAAAAGCACCGCGACAGGATTGCGGAAGGAAGAATAACCCTGCAACAGCTTCGTCGCCAAATCCCTGCCGGCTTGCCGCAATTGGCTAAAGCTCAGTTGGCGCGGGCCGTCCACAATCGCCGGTTTATCGCCGCACCGCCGGACAGTATCTTCCAAATATTCCAAAACGCTATTCTTCACGGTTGCTCCCTCCTCAGACATCCGGTACCTTCCCGGTCGAAATGGTATTTAAACATCTTAATACGAGCTTGCCAATTCCGTTTTTTTCTTGACTACGACATTCCAATACTTCATCATCAATACTGCTTCTTCATAATTCCCAACTTCACCGGTGTTTTCTCTTCCCGCCAGGTTGTTCATAATTAGCTTGATAAAATCAACCCCGCACTCGTATGCATGACCGTATGCCGCGCTAAATCTTGGATTGATCTCACTTAAATAATACTCGCCATTCTGATAAAAGAACTCCATATCGGTCGGTCCGCAAAATTTGAATTTTGACGCAACCTTTTCAACAGCGGTATACAGCTTTTCATCTTTAAAGGATATCCCTTTCAGCGTTCCACCGATCGTTTTGGCCAGTTTCTCCTTGGCGAATATGCTGACCACCTTGCCGCTGATCGTATCTATATAAACATCAACATCCGATTCAACACCGTCCATAAACTCTTGTATGATCAGATCATGTTCTCGGTTGCAAATTGTTTTTAACTCATCATAATTATCGATTTTCCTCGCCCCGATACTGCCATTGCCGGTACGTGGTTTTACAAAGAGAGGAAACACACATTTTTTCTCTTCGTAGTCCTTTGAAAAATCGTCAAAATCTTTATAGGTCGTGATTGTCTTGATTCCATTTTGTTTAAGGTGTTCATACATTTTGTATTTGTCGTAACATACTATCGCGGTTTCCAAATCAGGGGTCAGAACTTCAACCCCGATTTCCTTGAATTTTTCTTTGTTTGCCGCCAAAATTTCAATCTCATGGTCAATTAAGGTCATGACTGCCTTTATTCCGTTATTTACACATATATCCAAAATTATCGGGATATACTCCTTATCCGTAACATTAGGAACTACATACTGTTTATCGGCAAAATATAGAGCCGGGGCTGTGTTACTGTTACTCGTTGCGATAATCTTAGAATCTTTGTGCAAAGATTTTTTGAAGTTGTTAATTAACTCTACGAAACCTCCTACACTGCAAAATAATAAATTCATATCTTTCTCTCCCTTACTCGACGTCTGACGGTTCACTATGCTTATTTTAATTTATCGCTGACAAAACCAACGATGTCATTGATTGTATTGCAGTTTTTCAGTTTCTGGGTTTCTACCGTCACACCAAACGTTTCGTAAAGCAGAGCGGATATACTCAGACGCCCCAACGAATCCCACCCGTCCAAATCATTCAGCTCTGTTGACAGGGTCAAGTTTTCGGCCGGTTCAAACAATGCTTCTCCCAATTTCCCAATAAACTCTTGTTGTGTCATACTCTTCGCCCCCATTCGCAACGTTACTATTATTCCACTCGCCGGGCCGGGTTCCCAAAGACGCTGACATTCGCCGGTACATTCCTGATAACAACACTGCCGGTACCAATTTTTGCATTTCTGCCAATCCGCAGTTGAGGTAGAATTCGTGAACCGCTGCCCATAAAAACTTCCTGTTCCAGATGCACAGCGCCCATTAAGTCGCACTGATCGCTTATGGTACAGCCCTGTTCTACTGTTGAGTCATGCCCAACAATGGAAAAGGAGTCAATCAACACGTGGTCCCCGATCGTTGCATTAGGACAAACAATGACTTGCGGGGTCAGGATCACACCTTCGCCGATTGTCGTGTAGTCGGCAATAATAACCGTCGGATGGATAATATTTGTAAATTTAGCGCCTTTTTGTTTAAATAGCCGACAGATAGGCATTTTGATTTCCGGACGTTGAACGGAGCAAATATACTCACAGCCCGGATCCGGAACATGGTCTTTGATGGTTCCGACCAGCATGCTGGATAAATGATATTTATCCAATTTATGGATGTCATCATCCAAAAAACCGATTGTATCCCAACGTTTTTCAATTTCCTGAATATCTTTCGCCCATTCAAACGTCTCCCGGCCTAAATTTCCTGCGCCGATGATCAATAGCTTGCGCATACCTTCATCTCCTTTTCATCCCTTTATTCTCCAGCCTTAGGAATTGTCCGTATGTCCGGATCCTTTGAAGTATTCACTGCCTACCATCCGCTTGTCCCCGCTTGGTCTGTCGATTCCCGCCCGCCGAAGAACCTTTACCAATGTTAGCCATAGAATTTTGAGATCCAGCCAGAAACTTTGGTGATCGACATACCAAACATCCAACGTGAACTTCTCTTCCCAGGTAATCGCATTGCGGCCATTGACTTGCGCCCAACCGGTGATCCCAGGCAACACTTCATGTCTTCTTGCCTGTTCGGCATTATAAAAAGATAAATATTCCACGATCAGAGGCCGAGGCCCCACCAAACTCATGTCGCCATTTATCACGTTGAACAACTGTGGCAATTCGTCCAAACTCCATTCGCGGATTTTTCTGCTTACCGCTGTAACCCGCTCTTCATCACTTAACGGATTGCCCATACTGTCATATTTGTCAAGCATCGTACGGAATTTTATAATTTCGAAACTATTGCCCCCCAACCCGGGACGCGGTTGCCGGAAAAAGACCGGAGGACCAAGGCTAATCCGCACGACCAACGCTACGATGACGAAAACAGGAGATAATACCGTAAGCAAAATCAGCGCGATCAGCCAATCAAAGATTCGTTTTATCATACGCACAACATCTCCATCGCCTGCAATATGGAACGTGTAACTTTACGGACATCATATTTTTCTACAGCAATTTGGCGGCTCTTTGCTCCCATCACAGGAACCAATTCTGGGTTCAGTATAAACCTTTCCATTGCAAACGCTAATCGATTGGCATCCTTAACCGGAACCAAATACCCATTCACGCCGTCAACTACCGTTTCCCGACATCCCGGAGCATCCGTGGTAATAACCGGCCGCCCCATCGCCATAGCTTCCAGCACGGAACGCGGCGTCCCCTCCCGATAGGAAGGAAGAACGCATACGCTGGCTTCCGCAAGATATGGGCGGACATCGTTTGTCTCGCCTAGATACTCAATAAGTTGGTCTTCTTGCCAGCTTCGAATGCATTCTTGGGTAATCGCATTATGATTATCACTGTCCATTGGACCTAAAATTCGAAACCGCACTTGCGGATACTGTTTTTTCAGCAGCCGCGCTGCTTCAACAAATTCTCCGATCCCTTTTGCCCAAACAAGGCGGCCAATCAGTAAAAACGATAGCGGTTGCGGCGGATCACCGGCAAACACGAATTGATCGATATCGACGCCAGATCCGTTTACAACTGAGGTTTTATAACCATTCTTTACAATATTTAATTTTCGAAACAGCTCTAGATCATCTTTATTTTGGAAAATCAAGCCTTTATTGTATGACGCCACATAACGGTATAAATGGATGAGAAATTGGGCAATCAGCCGCTGTTTCCAAGTTTGGCCAATAAATGCATACGCTATCCCCGTAATCATCGTGTACGTGTTTTTAACATTCGCCAGTATTGCGGCTAAATTCCCATAAATGATCGGTTTCGCCGCATAGGTAATCACTACGTCCGGTTTGAGTTCACGCAATTTTTTTGCCAGAAAAAAGAGTGTATACAAATCTTGCAATGGGTTCATGCCATGCCGCGCCAGTGGAATTTGTTGGTATTTTGCTCCTAGCGCTCGCATTTCAGGTTCGATGCCTGCTTCCGGCGCCATGCCGATTACTTCATGACCAAGCCTGGCCATTTCTTGGATCATATCACCCCGAAAATGAATCAGCGAGCGGGCAAACCCGGCGATAATAACGACTCGCGCCATGTCATTCACCTCCTTACGCTTTCATGTCAAATGCGTGATATACCATGAAATCGCTGCATCGAGGCCTTTTTGCACGGAATGTGTGGGTGAATACCCAAGAAGATCCTGCGCCTTACTGATATCGGCCAGAGAATGGCGAACGTCTCCGGGGCGAAAATCCCGATAGTGCGGTTTTTCTGCATATCCGGCCGGTAAATGTTCGAATACCCGCTCTCGGAGAAATTCGTACAGTTCATTAAGTGTGGTCTTCGCTCCATATGCAACATTGAATACCTGCCCCAGGGCATTGCGGTTCTCGGCGCATCCGGCTAACAGGTTGGCTTGCACTGCATTATCCACGTAACAGAAGTCCCGACTGGTCTCACCGTCACCGTTAACAAAAACCGTTTCGCCCCGTAATAAGCTGCTCACCCATTTGGGAATGACTGCCGCATAAACGCCTTCCGGGTCCTGACGGCGGCCAAACACATTGAAATAGCGGAGCCCAATGCATTCCAACCCATAATTTTTGCCAAATACTGCGGCATACAGTTCATTCACAGCCTTAGTCACCGCGTACGGCGATAAAAGGTTGCCGGTAACGGACTCGACTTTTGGAAGCCCGGGATGATCACCATAAACCGAGCTGGATGAAGCATAGACAAACCGTTTGACTTTAGCGTCTCTTGCCGCCGCCAGCATATTCAAGAACCCGTCAATATTACTCCGGTTAGTGGTTATCGGATCGGCTATCGAGCGCGGGACGCTGCCAAGAGCTGCTTGATGCAGAACGATATCAACTCCTTCACAGCACGACTGACAGACAGCCAGGTCACAGATGTCACCTTCGATAAAAGTGAACCGCTCTGCTTGCCGCCGGCCCACCGCATTGATTACATCAGAGAGATTACGACGGTGTCCGGTCGACAGGTTATCCAGGCCAACCACGGTTTGATCCAGCGAAAGCAGTGTTTCCAACAGGTTTGAGCCGATAAAACCTGCCGCTCCGGTAACCAGCCATTTGCGCGGCCTTGCGCACAACGTTTCACGTAGTTCCTTATAAGCTCCAGTAAACAACTTCGGATGGGAAGTCACTGCTTTTGAATTTTGATTTGACATCCACGATCACACCCTTACCGTTATGTAATTTCCCCAACAGCCCCGCACTGCCATTTTGTACGTACGCATCATGAGCAACTGCCAGAACAATGGCATCCAGATGCTGCAGGTCTTCATCCGCACAAAGCTCCACACCGTATTCTTCCCAAGCTTCTTTAGCATCAGCCAACGGATCATGTACTTTCGCATAAATTCCATACGTCTTTAATTCCTGGATAATATCGGCAACACGGCTGTTGCGGAGATCAGGCACATTTTCCTTAAAGGTCAGGCCCATCACAGCAACTTTTGCCCGGCACGGATCTTGTTTTGCGGCAAACATCGCTTTCACAGTTTGGCGGGCAATATATTCGCCCATGTGGTCATTGATGCGGCGTCCGGCCAGAATAACTTGGGGAATGTAACCCATTTCCTCTGCCTTATATGACAGGTAGTACGGATCGACGCCGATGCAGTGGCCGCCAACCAAACCCGGTTTGAAAGGCAGAAAATTCCATTTTGTAGATGCCGCTGTCAAAACAGCATCAGTCGGAATATTCAGCATGTTAAAAATGATTGCCAGTTCATTAATCAAGGCAATATTCAAATCGCGCTGCGTGTTTTCAATGACTTTGGCCGCTTCTGCCACTTTAATGCTTTCCGCCCTGTGCAAGCCGGCATGAACAATCGCTCCGTACACTGAGGCTACGATGTCTAAAGTTTCTTCATCTTCGCCCGATACTATTTTTACAATAGTTTCCAAACGATGTTCCTTATCACCGGGGTTGATACGCTCCGGCGAATAACCAAGTTTGAAGTCCTTGCCCCGTTTCAAACCGGAGTACTGTTCCAGTATAGGACCGCATAACTCTTCCGTAACACCGGGATAAACTGTTGATTCATAAACAACGATGGCGCCGGGTCTCATAACACTGCCAACAGTTTGCGATGCTTTGACCAGCGGCGTCATAACCGGATGGTGTGCTTTGCCAATAGGAGTCGGCACGGCAACGACAAAGAAGTCAACACCCCGCAAGTCTTCTAGGTCTGAGGTAATTTTCAACGTGCTGTTTTGCAATGCTTCTTTCTCCAATTCCCGTGTAATGTCCAAGCCAGTTTGCAAATTCTTCACTTTTTCCGCATTGACGTCGAAGCCGATAACCCCTGGAAATCGATTGGCAAAAGCAATCGCTAGCGGCAATCCGACATACCCAAGCCCAACGACTCCGATTTTGCGATCCATAGTCCCAGCCTCCTTTTTTTATCCCTATGAGTCCTTCCGGCTATTTATTCATTCGGCCATTGCACAGACAACGGTCCATACAACGCTTCTTTGTATACTTCACCATAACGAACAGCAATCGCCTTGATGTCAAATACCGTCTTGATCCTGTTACGTGCCTCATTGCCTAGTTTTTCCCGATATTCGGGACCCGCTTCAATTAATTCCGCCCAGCCAGTCGCTAATGCCAGCGGGTTTTGCGGTGGAGTTACAATCCCTGTATCCCCGACAATCATTGCGGAGTCGCCAACATCAGTAACTACGCAGGGTACGCCGCAAGCCATGGCTTCCCCCACTACATTGGGGAATGCTTCCCCCAGTGAGGACAATGTTGCTATATCAAACGCCGTTACTATCTTCGGCACATCGTTTCTCAAGCCAAGAAGGTGAACTTTTTTTTCAACGCCAGCTTGTCTAATCCAGTCCATCAACCGCGTATTTTGTTCATCCATTTTCCCGCCGCATAACACAAATTCCACATCCGGGTATTCCTGTGCCAAAATTCCGGCGGCAAACACGAAGTTTTGATGGTCTTTCTGCGGGTCAAACCGCGCTACCATCCCAATCACTACCGTTTCCGGCGCGATCCCGATCTCCTGGCGCACCGCAAGTCGTGCTTCTGCATCCGGACGAAATAAATCCAATTCAAATCCGTTGGGAATGATGACAATTTTTTGCGGGTCATAGCCGATTTGCTGGTGGGTTTCTTTCGCTTCCTTCGAACAGCAAATAATTCGCTTCGGCAAATAGCCCGATAAACGAGCACAAAGTTTAGCAATCTTGACCGTCATTGGATTGTTATAATGGGGGTCGAGATTGCTGTGCCGGATACCCCATATCACCGGCAAACGCGGATCTGCCAACATTGCGGCCAGCGAACCGACAAGGTCTGAATGATACATCCAGGTCTGGATCACATCCGGGCTGATTTTGCGAATGAGGCGAGCCACTCGGAAAATTTTGATTGGGCTCGGCCGACTGCGCTCCATCCCTATCGAATGAACCGGTATCCCCATCGCTTGAATTTCTTCGCCAATCAAACCAACGCCCATCAAAGAAATTACTTCCACATCCCGGTATTGACGATCGGAACTGTGCAACAGCTTACGAAGCATGATTTGGGCGCCTCCAGGATCCAGGCTTGTTATAATATGCAGTATCTTCATAGTTTGCCCAAACCCCCCATTCAACATAGTATTAAACCAATAACAGCATTTCTTTAAGCGTGTTGGCCACTAAGCTTTCTTTACCAAAATTTTCAATGATCCGTTGACGGGTTTCCAGTGCCAATTGCGTTTTTTTTTCGCTTACCGAACCGACCATCTTTTCCATCGCCTCTGCTAATTTTTCACAGTTTCCGGGGGGAACAACGAACCCGGTATTACCAACAATCCTAGCCGAATCGCCTGCATCAGTTACCACACAGGGAACGCCTGCCGACATCGCCTCGGCAACGACATTGGAAAAGCCTTCCGAATAAGAAGCGGAAACCAGAAAATCAAGCGCGCAATATACGGAATGAATATCCGCTCTGGCAACGGCCCACACCACGCGGTCGGCCAAGCCAAGAGACGTCATAAATTCGTAAAGTTCCCGCCGGTAAGCCGGTTCTCCGTCCCCAACGCAGACAAATCTGACATCCGGATATTTCAGGGTGAGAAGCGCCGCCGCTTTGAAAAAAACTTTATGCCCTTTCACAGGAGCCAGTCTTCCTATCATGCCGACCAAAATTTGTTCATCCGTAATTTCCCATTCGTCTCTGATTTTTTTTCGCGCCTCGCTGTCGTAGCAGAAACGATCTGTATCGATTCCATTGGGGATCATGACAATTTTCTTATCGGGAAAATGTTTCATTTTTAAAGACTGAAGGCCGGCAAGGGAATTCACAATAATTAAATCCACATAACGGGAAAGACAGATCTCTATGATCCCTAGTATTCTTTGCGTCAATCCTTTCGATGAGGTGTTCGAAGAACGTATTCCCCAAATAATCTTCATTTTAGGGAAAAGAGGTTTTATCAAGGTAGCGAACATATTCGGCGTCCCAATATAACCGTGCAAAACATCCGCTTCCTCAATCCGCAATACCTCAATTAGATTAGCAATGAAATGAAATAGATCCCATCGTCCGCGCTTGTTCAGCACCCAGATCCGTATCCCCATTTCCCGCAATTCATCAGCCAGTTGGCATTGCGGATAAAAAACGATCACGGATACATCATGCCCTCTGCGGTAAAGTCCTTTCGCCAATTCAACGAGTTGACGCTCCGCACCGTGATTGATCAGACTCCTGGTTAAAAACGCAACCCGCATCACCTTCATCCCCTTCGCCAAGATCTTCCTGATTTTTATGCCTTATCCGGTTTCGCCTTCTGACTTGCCCGATTGGCAATCGCACGCGACGTGATAATTGCCATCACCAGCAAGATTACCCGGTCATCCATTACAATATGGCTTGACAATCCATATAAAAATACGATCATCAAAGCAGCAACTCCATTAAAATTACCGGTAAATTTGTTCATGAAGAACAGGGATGCAAGCAGCCAAACAAAAGCCAGGAGGCCAAAAATACCATTTTCAATCCAGCGAGCCAGAAATACATTATGCGGTCCGGGATTCATTGACCCAACAAATCCTGTCCCAACACCCGTTAGAGGATTGGCACTAATAATTCCCGCAGCCTCCCAAAACAAGACGACCCGATCGTCTTTTGTTGTAAAAGCGCCGCCAACATTGCCCAGAAACCATCCCAACCGGTCTGAATTATATTCCAAAATTTTCAATTGACTGATGTAATCCGGCAATATGTAGAAAACCCCCGCCGCCAGCAGGACAACAACAATGAGGAATTGTATCACTGCGTAAAAACGGTGCCGGGTCGTCATATTCATCCAATACAATGCAGCCAATGCTATAAATTGTACCGCCCCGCCTCGCGAGAAAGTGAAGAAAACGGCGACTCCGCAAATCACAAAGAGAAGCAAATCCGGTATATTCAACGCTTTCTTTTCCCATCGCAATAATACAGCAGTAAGAAATACCATATTGAAGGCTGCTCCGCCTGGATTTTCAAAAATACCGGCTGCCCGGTTAGCAACCTTTGAAAATGTTCCCGGGTAAACAATGTCGATAAAACTAGTCGCTATAATAACAACCAGCGCCACGGCCATACAGGTCGACAATACTCCTTTGCGCATACGCATGGTCCCTATTAAAATTCCTGTTACGAAGAGGCCAAAGTCCAGTGTCGGCATAAGCAAGTATTTGTAATTATCGAAATAGTACGCCTGTTCAGCAAAAATCCCGATCCAACTGATGGCTACGATGGCGATGAACGGAAGAAGTATTGGCAAACATCGATAAATAGAACCGATGTAATTGCGTTCAAACATCGTGGATAACATTCCCAAAACGCCAATCGCAAAAACCCACGCCGCCATCAAATAGATCGGGGGTACCGGCAGCATTCCCCGCAGGAACAAGAACGAATCCATTCTTAACAGGAAAAATAGCAACGTAACGATAATAAACAAATCGCGCAGGGTTAAAAACACCTTGCCAACATTACGATAAATATCATTCTCAACCGTTTCAAATTCTGTAACTGCCGTCATTTTGCCGTTCATTACGCTTCACCCCCCAATGACCTTTTCCCGTTTGCGAAACTTCCTGCCAGATTTCCTAATGCTAACAAGTCTGGCAGGAAGTTTAATTATTTTTATGTTCAGGCGTCGTTCCCGTTGCCGCATGCTGAACTGTATCAGCACTAAGTACGCGCCTATGAGTAGACAAACTTTGCACATAGGTTGGGATGAGTTTGGATAAAATTCCGGCAATTTTTTCCGGATCATCTGTTGCCGAAAGCAATGCCAGACCATCAGTCAATTTTTGTTGATCCACCGTTTTCAAATTAGCAACATAAATTTTCTCATGTTTCGTAGAAGTGCTGCCCTCTTCGGCCGTGAGAAATTCTTCGAACAGTTTTTCTCCCGGTCGAAGACCGGTGAATTCAATTCTGATATCCTTATGCGGAACCAGCCCGGTCAATTCAATCAAATCACAAGCCATATCCAATATCCGGATCGGGTTCCCCATATCGAGCACAAATACTTCCCCGCCTTGCGCCATTGCACCAGCCTGCAATACTAATTGCGCCGCTTCCGGAATGGTCATAAAGTAACGCTGCATATCCGGATGGGTAACTGTGACGGGACCGCCTTTGACGATTTGTTTGCGAAATAGGGGGATAACGCTGCCCCTGCTGCCCAATACATTGCCAAACCGCACAGCGACAAATTTCTTGCTGGTTTTTGTATTCATCCCGCAAATGATCATTTCTGCAACTCGTTTGGTGGCCCCCATAATGCTGGTGGGATTGACCGCCTTATCGGTCGAAATCATGACAAATCGATCAACATCCGCCCACGCTGCCGCTTCAGCAACAGTTTTTGTACCGAAAATATTGTTCTTAACCGCTTCATCCGGTTGATCTTCCATCAAGGGAACATGCTTATGGGCGGCTGCATGAAAGACGACTTTTGGTCGGAAACGGGCAAATATGTTTCGTATTCGCCTTTCGTCGCAGACATTGGCAATAATTGCTTCTGTTGACAACATTGGATAATCCCAACATAACTCGCGTTGGATATCCCAAATATTATTCTCACTTTTCCCTAATAAAATCAGTTTTTGCGGTCCCATTCGCGCTATTTGGCGGCATAACTCTGATCCGATCGATCCACCGGCGCCGGTAACGAGGATGCTTTTTCCGGCCAAATACTCCGCCACCAGCGATTGATCCAGCCTTATCGGATCCCTCCGCAACAAATCTTCCAGATTTACATCCCGCAGTTGGCGCATAGTTACCATTCCGTCAAGAACCTCGTGGATTGCCGGCACAACCTTTACGCTGCACTTTGTTTGCCGGCACGCTTGCACAATCTCCCGCACCAGCGTTCCGTTGGCCGATGGGATCGCAATAATAATTTCCTGGACTTTGTGGTCTTCGACAATCTGATGAATGGCATCCCGATTGCCGAGTACTTTTTCGCCAAGCAGCCGTTGGCCGATTTTCTCCGGATCATCATCAACGAACCCAACAATTTTCTTGTTTTTTCCGTAATGATCTTTTATTTCTTTTGCAATGCCGGCGCCACAATCACCGGCGCCGACAATCAGTGTATTCGTACATTGTTTACAGCGCTGATGATGGCGGTGATAAGCAATGCGCAGTGAAATGCGGCTTAGACCGATGCAGGCGATGTTCAAAATTCCGCTTAAAAAATACATACTGCGCGGCAATACCACATTACTGCCATAAGCAACTATGACCAAGAGCACTGATCCAAAGGCAACGGCGCCTGCAATGCTAAACAGCTCATTGATCCCGGCATACCGCCATAGTCGCTTATATAAGTGAAACAGAAAAAACATGGTTATCTGAACGACGACAATGACCGGAACGAAATCTACCAGTGTAGCATAATATGAAGCTTCAATGTTCCCTTCAAATCTTATATACAACGCAATGAACGGTGTCAAAGCGACGATCAGAGCATCCGTAACCATCAATGCGCCGCACAAGATCAAATATCGCATAATAACCGCCCCTTATATGCCATTTACCGCACTTTTTGTTGAACCGCCCGATAGTAGTATTCCGGATATAGTCCTTCATCGCCAATTGCCACCCTATTCATAACCACGCCAATAATATTCGCTTTTGCCCTTGCCAGCCTGTTTTTGGCTCGTTGCGCATCTTGCGGATGAACAGCTCTTGCATCCAGGACAAGAGCAACACCGTCGACTCGGCCGGCCAAAATGCAGGCATCGGTGACTGCCAATATTGGCGGTGTGTCAACCAAGATTACTTCTGCTTCCGTTTTTAACGTCTCGAAGATTTTATAGAGTCTTGTTGCCGCTAATAATTCCGCCGGATTCTTAATAATAGCACCGCTGGCCAATAGAAATAAATTCTGGATCGGTGTCTGCTGGATCGATTCTTCCACGGTTTTTCTTCCGGTCAGTATATCGGTAAGCCCTGTGTTCTGCAGGCCAAAAATTTCATGCTGAACAGGCTTACGCAAATCACAATCCATAATAATGACTTTGCGGCCAGACTGAGCAATGGATATCGCCGTATTGGCTACGGTTAAGGATTTGCCTTCGCCCGATCCGGTACTGGTGAATAAGATCGTTTTCATTTCTCCGTCATCCTGCGACAACTGAATATAAGTACGCAAGCCGCGGAACGCTTCGGCAGCCGGTGACTGAGCCTGTTCGCGAACCATAAGCTTATCATCTTGCATCATCAATCTCACTCCATTCTTTTAAATTTTTATGCCATTACTTCTTATTTTTCTGTTCTGGTCCATATGTTGGAATACTGGCGATTACCGGCAAATCAAGATAACGACGGACATCTTCCGCACTGTCGATAGTGCGGCGGACCGTACCAAGAACAACGGCAATTCCGGTACCGACAATTAACCCTAACAAACTGGCAATAATCACATTCAATGTTTTCGCCGGTTTAACCGGCAATTGAGGAGTAGCCGCTAAATCAACGATTTGGACCTCAGTCGGCTGCATAACTTCACTGATCTTTGCTTCTTCATGCCGTTTGGCCAGCATCGCGTAAATATCCTGAGCAACTGCCGCATCACGCGCTACCTTTGCCAGCCCCTGTTCTTTCGCAGGCATGTTGGCCATCTCTTGCTCTCCTTCAGCCATAATTCGGGCAATCGCTGCTTGTTGCGCTCCAGTTGCAGCACTATCGGCCTGCGCCAAAATCTTATTCTGCAACACCAGTTGATGAACCGGACTAATGGATGGAGCTTCCGAATTGACCACCTTGGTAACTTCCTCATTCAACAGGGCTTTCGTGTCTTCGATCGTTGCCTGCACTGCTATTACCTTCGGATGTTTATCATTGTATTTTGTCAGCAAATTGGCCATTTCAATTTGTTGATCGGCAAGCCGGGTTTTGTATTGTTGTATCAGCGCATTATCAGCAATGATACCGACATTTTGTCCTGCTAATTGACGGTCGGCGTTCGAAGCCTTGGCTTGCGCGGAAGCCATGGCCACTTGGTTTTCGGCCGACAGACGGTTAATGCTCGTTTGCCAATCTACCAGCGACCGAGTTTTATCTGTCAGACCCACGGCCTTGTTCTCCCGTTTATAATCGGCCAATGCTTTCTCTGCTCTTTCTAATTCCAGTTTTGTTTCCTCCAACCGAGCGCCGATAAACATTCGCACTTCCTTCTGTTCTCCCCTAACGATGGAGGTTAACCGTTCATTAAAGTTTGCAACCAATAATTCAGAAAGTTTTTTTGCTTCGTCTACACTGCTCGCCTGGACCTTTACGCTGAGCAGTTCTGTATCTTTAACCGGTTGAACCGCGATACGTTTAACCATCGCCTCATAAGACGGTTTTTCGCCTACAGGAAAGTTCGCTTTATCGATCATTTTTTCCACTACGCCGCGGCTTTTCAAAATTTCAGCGTAGGTAATCATTAACTGCTTACTCGTTTCTGCCGTTGTTACCGGAACATTGGAAAGCAGGGAAGATTCTACGCCACGGGGTTGATGGACCCGCAGGATTGTCTCCGATTCATATGTTGGCGTCACCATAAAACTCAATACTGCGGCGATAACGCCGGCAAAAAAGAAACAATTAAAGATAAGCCACCGATATCTTTTAAGGATCCTAATTTTATCCTGCAAATCATAATTTTTATCTTCCATGTCTTCACCCCCCATTTTTAATTATCATTGAAGTTGCTAATATAATATGCTGATGAAATAATCGGTGCAATATCACGGCCCCAATCCAGTCTGCCGTTGGTATCAAGGAACAAAATGTCCCCGTTGTTCAAGGTATAATTTTGAGTCATATCACCCTTCTTAACGATGTCTAACAAATTGATATTAATAGGCTCCGTACTCTTTTGGCCATTGCGAACCAAGAGTACTTTCTTCTTCGCAGTGTCCTTCGTCCAACTTCCGGCAGCAGCGATTGCATCCACCACATTATGCGAGTTTTGCAGTTCTACGATGCCCGGTCGATTGACTTCACCCAATACATAGACACGGGTTGAATGAAATTGGGCGATATTGACGGAAACCCTCGGCTCCTTCACAAATGGCGCCAATTGTTCCGTCATAAAACGAGACAATTCCGAAGGTGTTCGGCCCACCGCCTGAACTTCGCCAATTAAGGGAAAATCGATTTTTCCATCCGGACGGACAATGATTTGCGTAACTTGCATTTCTTCTAACCCAAAAACACTGATCGCCAGTACATCACTTTCCGCAATGACGTACCCTGCGGCAAAAGCCGGCTGAACGTTCACCGGCAGAAGTATCACCGCCACGAGAAGAAATATCCACCAGAGTCTTTTCATATTATTACGCCCCCCATCCCTCTTTATTGCTTTTCAACCGGAAATGGCTCCCGCGCATTCCACCGTCGAAATTGTCAACCTTACGGTTCCGATCAAGGACAGTCATCCCCGCTCTCTCCTGTTTTCGAAGAGGATCCTTTACTGCCGCTGTCTATTCGATCAATATAGTATGCGGATGCAATGATCGGAGCGATGTCACGTGCCCAATCCAACCTCTTATTGCCATCTACAAATATAATGTCTCCGTTCCCCAATGCATAATCTTGCGACGTGTCTCCATCTCGTACGATTGCCAATAAATTAATCAAAATTGGCGGCGAATCTTTTTGTCCATTGCGGATCAAATACACTTTTGTTTTTGCAGCGTCTTTTGTCCATCCTCCTGCCGCCGCAATTGCTCCCGTCACGTTACGCGGATTACGCAACTGCACAATCCCAGGCTGCTTGACTTCACCCAACACGTACACTTTAATTGCATAGAACCGGGCAATATTCACGGAAGTGTATGGTTTCTTCACAAACGGTTTCAGTTGTCCCGTTAACGTATCTGAGAGTTCTGAAGGCGAACGGCCAGCGGCCTGAACTTCGCCGATTAACGGAACATCAATTTTTCCATCAGGACGAACAATGATTTCTTTGATTTGCATTTCTTCTAATCCCAGCACATTGATTGACAGCACGTCTCCTTCCGCAATCAAATACTCTGCGGCAAAGGCCGCTTGGGTGCTAAAGGACAATAGAACCGCCATAAAAACGATGATCCGGCAGATTCTCTGCATACTTCCCCTCCCCCCCCGCTCATTTATTTTGATACTCCCTGAAAAAGAGTTGTTCCTTGTTAAACCGATTTTAGGGAATAAAAAACCACCCCAGCAAAAATACAGGGGTGGGTTCACTACTAGCTCCGCATAAAACAAGTGACCACATACGTTTTATGCTTCAACGCATCTCCGCCATCACTATTTGATTCAAACATCAAATTATGATTTTAGGATAATCAGAAGTTCCTTGAGACAAAAAACCATCCCCATCGTACGATACAGGGACGGTTTCACTACTCGCTCCGCATAAAACAAGTGACCACATACGTTTTATACATCAATGCGCTTCCCCGTATTTATTTGATTTTTATATCAAATATTCGAGGGACATCGTTATAAGGATTCACTTCTTATTTTCTATGCTATATAGTTGATTTTTCGCTATTTCAACGTTTGTCTAAACCAGCTAGATAACTGACATCCGCCATTTTGGATATTTGTGGACATTCAGTTGACATTTCGTCTTTGTTTGCTATTCTTTCACTCTCCATTTCTAACTTCTTGTTTTCATTTTACTCTTGCCGCGCAAACTCTGTCAAGGTTTTTCAAGGATTATTTATTAAATATTTAAATTATTATAATTATTTACATTTTTTTGCTTGTTTTCACGAATTAATTTGCTTGTTTGTAAATTAATGTATCTTTTGCGAAATATTCCAGGCTGTTAATAGTATACATCCGAAATATCCTTGCCTACAACTGTTGTTGTTGTACCATACGATAATAATATCCCTCTGCCGCCAGCAGTTCTTCATGCGATCCTTGCTCAACCACCTGCCCACGATCCATAACAATAATCATATCACAGCGCCGCACAGTAGATAACCTGTGCGCAATCATAAGCATCGTCCGCCCTGCGGCAATTCGGTCAAGATTATCCATAATGATCCGTTCCGATTCATAATCGAGTGCGCTGGTTGCTTCGTCAAAAATCAAGATTTTAGGATTATTCAATAATGCCCGGGCAATGGCAATTCGCTGGCGCTGTCCGCCTGATAACAAAGAACCGCGTTCACCTACTTTTGCATTATATCCATCCGGTAATTTATCAATGAATTCATCCGCTCCGGCCATAACGGCAACATGCTTTACCTCGTCTATCGTCGCCGCATTGCGTGAAATGGCAATGTTTTCCATTATTGTGCCATTAAACAAAAAATCTTCCTGTAAGACAACGCCGATTTGGCGACGTAACCAAGCCGGTTCGACTTGTCCAAGGTCAACGCCATCGATATAAATTCCACCGGTTTCCGGAATATACAGCCGTTGGATCAATTTCGTCAGCGTACTCTTACCTGAACCGGAACGCCCAACAATACCCACCCTGCTTCCGGGTTTTATCTGCAGACTGACTTGCCGCAAAATTTCATTACCATCAGCACGATACCGAAAAGAAACGCGATCTAATCGAATATCTCCCAAAATTTCAGGCAAGGTAGTCCGGTTTGGATTAAACGGTGGTTCTACGGTCTCCTTAAGGATATCACCCAAACGGTCTACAGAAACCCGCGTTTGCTGAAAATATTGCCAGGTATTGACCAAGCGAATGATCGGCGCAATCACTTGGCCTGCCAGCATTTGAAACGCAATGAGTTCGCCAATCGTTAATTTTTGATCAATTACCGCTCGGGCTCCAAGCCAAAGGATGCTTAAGTTGAACACTTGCTGAGCAAATCCACCGATATTTTCAGCAACGTTAGATAATTGAGCAGTAGAAAAAGCCGCTTTTACATAACGGACCAACCCTTCTTCATACCGGCGGGCAAAATTCGCTTCCACCGCCATTGCTTTTAACGTCTGAATTCCAGTAACCGCCTCAATCAAAAAAGATTGATTAGCGGTAGCGGCCTGAAAACGCTGATTGATGAGACGGCGAAACCAGGGGCTTACTGATACATTCAAAATGATAAAAAACGGCAGCACAACCAAAAGGGTAAGGCTAAGATTGATACTATAGGTAACCATTACGCCAATATAGATAATAGCAAATAGAATATCCAAAACGACGGTCAACGCCGTTCCCGTCAAAAAATTGCGGATCGTTTCCACTTCCCGAAGACGGGAAACAATATCCCCGACCTGCCACTTTTCGAAATAACGAAGCGGCAATGCAGTAACGTGCCGAAACAGGAGGCTGGTAAGGGAGGCATCAATTTTGTTCGTAGTATTGGTGAACAGATAAGCGCGCAACGCAGTGATCCAAGCTTGAAATACAGCAATCGTCAGCATTCCTGCTAAAAGAATATCCAAAGTAGTCAGACTATGATGTACCAATACCCGGTCGATAATCACCTGCATAAACAACGGAGCGATTAACCCGAATAATTGTAAGAGGAACGACATAAATAAGACTTTTAGCAATAGGCTGCGATACTTGCCAATTACCGGCAAAAAAAGCTGTAAGCCAAACTCCTGTACAGCAGTTTTAATCGTTGGCCGCCTGACAAGCAAAATCAATTCCCCGTTCCATGCCTTTTGAAACTGGCCAATAGGAATGTAAAACGGCTGCGGACGATACGGATCATCGACAATCAAGTTGGAACCGTAGCTGCGAATAATAACCACAAAGTTACCATTCGTAAGCAGAGCAATTGCCGGAAACGGCATTCGTGTCAACATCTCCCGTTCGGGGCGTTGTAAAGAAGCTTTTAATTCCAAATCCTTCGCAGCCCGCAAAATATCAACTGAATTCATGCCTTCTTCCCCAATCGCATAGGCGCGCTGCATTTGGTTCGGATCAGCCGGAAGACCTAATAATTTTGCAATCTTAACTAAACTTAGCAGCCCTGTATCCAATTTATCCATTTCTACCTCTCCCTCAACGCCTCGCTCTGATACTGCCGGAATGGATCCAGGAAGTACTCAATAACTCGTTTCTGCCGAATTTTTATTTCAGCTGTCGCAGTCATTCCCGGAGTCAAAGGGATTATTTTATCATTGACGATCACGCTGCTTCTAGCTAACTTCAAGCGGATGCGATAGGCAAAATTCTTCTCTTTATCCTGTTCCGCATCGGGGTTGATATCGATGACTTCCGCATCAATTACGCCATATTTTTGAAAGTTAAAGGTTTCCACCTTAATTTCGGCCGTTTGCCCAACTCGAATAAAGCCAATATCTTTATTTGCCGCCCAAGCTTCCATCTCTAACTCTACATCATCCGGCACCAACACTGCCAATATTTGCGCCGGTGCAACTACCGCGCCGGCCGAACGAACAGAGAATTGGCTGATAATCCCATCTGCGGGAGCGACTATTTTGGTGAAGCGGTCTTTTTCTTCCGCTTTTTTGAGGTCTTCTTGATTCGCTGCCAACAATTTTTGATCGTCCAACAGCTTAGAACCGATTTCACGATCGTGTTCCGCGATAGTACTTGCTAACGTTTGCCGGCTTTGTTCTAATAATGCGCGATTACGAACAATTTCTTTTTCTTGCGCCGCAAGATTTTGTTCCAATTCCATCCGGCGCGCGCGCTGATCCAACAATTGAAACAATGCGACTGCATCTTGGGCCATTAGTCTTTCAAGCCGACTTTCCTTATCGGCAGTTACGGCTAATTGATCAGCATACTTATCCCGATTAATCATCGCCATTGCCAACGCCGCTTCACTCTGGCGGACGCCTTCTTCAGCAAAGCCAAGTTTTGCCCGATATTCATTATTGCGACTGTTATATAATTGAATTTGAAAGTCGATATTCTGTTGATCCAGATCTTGACTGCGAACCGGCAAGAAAGAACGGCCTTCCTTCTCCGCCGTAAGCCGCTCAATTTCCAGTGTATAATGCCCAATTTCATTCTTGATCCGTTCCACATCAGCAATAGACATCACCCTGTCTAACTCCATCACCAGGTCGCCTTTTTTTACCCGTTGCCCTTCATGGACATAAATCTGTTTCAGTACACCCTTGTCCTCTGCCTGCAACGGTTTCACCTGCCCAAAGGGGATAATCTTGCCTGGAGCCATAGCGACTTCATCGACACGGCCCAAAACAGACCATAATACAACGATGACTACCAGAACAACAATCGTCCATAATAACGTCCGCCCCACGGGCGATGGTGGAGTCTCCGTAACTTCCAAAACAGCAGGCAGGAATTCCGTTTCACGACGGGTAAGTTTACGGCGGCTTTGCTTTTTGAACGGGTTTTTTATTGTAAATATATTTTTCATCGTCATCCCTCTTGCTGCGCAACTAATTTTTGATACACGCCTTGTTGCGCAATCAATTCGGCGTGCGAGCCCTGTTCCACAATTTTTCCGTTATCCATTACGATGATCATGTCACAATCTTTTACCGTGGAAAGCCGGTGTGCTACAACGATCGCAGTGCGACCTTCACAAATTCTGCTCATGTTATCAATGATCACCCTCTCCGATTCATAATCCAGCGCGCTGGTCGCTTCATCAAAAATAATGATTTTCGGTTCTGTTAATAAAGCCCGGGCAATGGCAATCCGCTGACGCTGTCCACCGGACAGGGCCGCGCCGCGTTCCCCAACCATAGTATCGTACCCTTGCGGCAATTCCAGAATAAATTCATGAGCCCCGGCAGTTTGTGCGGCTTTTATGACTTCTTCCATATCAGCGCTGGGATTAGCCATTGCAATATTATCCCGGATAGTGCCGCCAAACAAATAACTTTCCTGCATTACAGTGCCAATTTGCCGGCGTAGCCATGTTGGTTCTACTATTCTTAAGTCCATATCGTCGAGGAATATTTTCCCTTTTTCCGGGAGATAAAAATTCTGCACCAATTTTGTTAAGGTACTTTTACCAGAACCAGAACGCCCTACAATACCGATCCGTTTCCCTGCCGGAATATCTAAGTCTACCTGATCTAGAATTAAGGGCCCATGAGGGTCATAGCGAAAGGAAACCTTTTCAAACCGGACTTGCCCTTCGATCGGCGGTCGTTCTACTGGAGCCGCGAAAACCGCTTCCGGTCTTGTATTTAAAATATCGCCCATTCGCTCCATCGACAATCCGGCTTGTTGAAACGACTGCCATTTTCCAATCAGCTCCAGCAAAGGAGCATTGGCCTGCCCGGAAAGCATCTGAAATGCGATTAGTTGTCCAAGCGTCATTTTTCCATCCATTACCATATGACCGCCAACCCAAAGAATAGCAATACTTGTCAGCCGTTGAATCAATCCGCTGGTATTGCTGACACTAATAGCGAGCGTTGCACTGCGGAAAAGAGCTCGAACATAACTTGCAACAAGCTCTTCCCAACGATGATTAAATTGCGGTTCAACAGCCAATGCCTTTACCGTCTGAATACCGGTCACGGCTTCTACCATAAAACCATTATTATCCGCTTCCGCTGCCCAAACGTCATCCAAACGGTTTTTATAGATGGGCGTAACAATGATATTTTGCACAAGATAAACAGGTAAGGCCGCCAAAGCGATCAACGTTAATGACCAGCTGTAATAAAACATGATCGCAAAAAACACGATGGAAAAAAGAGTGTCCAATAATACAGTAATCGCATTACCGGTTAAAAATTCCCGCACCCGTGTCAATGCACTGATCCGCATCAGTGTATGTCCTACCGGGCGCTGTTCAAAATACGGCAATGGCAAAGCCAGCAAATGGCGGAATAACCGCGCCCCTAAGATGACATCCAATTTATTGGTAGTATGGTTTAAGAGATAGGTACGAAGAATTCCCATGATCGATTGAAAAAGAGCGAAAATAACGAATACAGTACCCAATACATTGAGTGTGGAAATTCCCTCGTTGCCAATGACTTTGTCGATAACGACCTGCGTAAATAACGGGGTAATCAAGGCAAATATCTGCAAAAAAAAGGAGGCGACAACGACTTCTCCCAAAAACATTTTGTATTGCAAAATAACATCCGTAAACCAATGCAGGTTGTATTTGCGCAAAAAGTGCTGCCAACTAAACCGGCGTTGAAACGTCAGAACCTCTCCACTCCACTCTGTTACAAAGTCGTTCAGTGCAATGGATCGAGGTTCTTCTTTTCCCGGTTGCAAAACCATTATTTTTTGATCATCATTGCGTCCAATGATCAACCAGTCGCCGGAATTCATGATGGCAATCGCCGGCAAGGGAATATCCGGCAGTTTTTCCAGCGGAGGCTTAATTTCTTTCGTCTTGATCTTAAATTCTCTCGCCATTTGCAATATGGCTTTTTTATCCTCTACCCTTTTTTCAGCAGCTTGGCGAACTTCCGTTTCACTAATATAAATTTGAAGTATCCCTGCAACAATTAAAAAGCATTGCAATTCATAACTAATCGGAATACTATTTTCTGCTGTTGCTGCAACGTCTTGCGCCTCTTTCATCATTCGCCTCTCCTTTAGCAAAATCAAATTCCTGGAAAAATAAAATCCACTCCCCAACAGTCGTCCGGGAGTGGATCCTTGCCCTTAAAATGGCGCCAAAGTGGAACGTAATATGTATGATATAAGCGCATCCACTCGCAAAAATATGAAATTTAATATTTGTCTGAATTATCTGTCTGTTTTCATTATATTTCTAGATTTGCTGTTTGTCCATACTTTATATGAAACTTCCTCTTTGTGCCTTTAAAATTTATTTTTCAATTTTCTGTATTTTCCCGCAACTCTATGGTATATAATAATATACACAGATGATATTCATTCTCATGGACATTCTCAAGCATTTCGTTGGGAGGAATTTGAAGTGAATGAAGGGATTTTTCTACTGTCATTGGATTTCGAGTTGGCTTGGGGAATCTCCGGCGATATAGCTCGGGAAGCTTACCGGGAAAATCTATTGGGAGTATGGCTCGTACTTCCTGCGCTGCTGGAATTATTTAAGAAATATGAAATCCATGCTACTTGGGCGACAGTAGGGTTCCTGCATTGCCGCACCAAAGAAGAACTATTGCAGTACTTTCCCAGCCAAATTCCTCAATATGCGAACCATGAATTATCCAATTATAAACAATTTGGCAACCTTGGCAATGATGAAGAAACCGACCCGCTGCACTATGCGTCATCTCTCGTCCAGTTAATTCGTAATTATCCATTTCAAGAATTAGGATCTCATACTTTTTCTCATTACTATTGCCTGGAGGAAGGACAGAGCGCCGCCGCATTCACTGCCGACCTTGATGCTGCAAAAAAAATCGCATTGGATAAATATGGTGAGTTTCCAAAAAGCTTAGTTTTTCCCAGAAACCAAGTGAACGAAGAATATCTTCAGTTATGCCGTAAATTCGGTGTGGTTTCCTACAGGGGAAATCCCCGTTTCTCTGTAAACAGCAGCTTCAAAAACAAACTCGGCCAATGGATATATAATCCAACGCCTGGAACAGTTACAGGCGCAGCCAGTTTCGCTGTTCGTTTTTTACGGTTGTTGGATGGATATTTTCCGATAACCGGTCATCACACGTATACATTAAATGAAATTGCTAACCAACAGACACTGTTCGACATCCCCGCCAGCAGTTTTCTGCAATCGTACCGCAAACCGTTGAAATTTTTCGAACCGGTTCGTCTTAACAAAATTAAATCCGGATTAACGCATGCGGCAAAACATAATGCCATTTACCATTTATGGTTTCACCCGCATCAATTCGGCAAAAATCCAGAGATAAACATGAGTTTTTTAGAGGAAATATTAGACCATTATTGTCAACTCAAGAAAATTTATAATTTCAGCAGCCTAAATATGGGCGAACTATCCAATATTCTTCTGAACCTAAAGGATAAGGACGAACGGGAATGTGACCTTTTCGCCCCAAAAACACTTATCGCAAACTAAGCGGGCAAATTTGTTTCGCTCATTATCTAAAACAATTTGTTGCATAAGAGGCGTAGGAACTCGCCCTCACGGGCGAGTTCCTACGCCTCTTATGGGTAAAATACTTTCTAATATTCCCGCTTGCTCAACCAGGGTTGATAATCAATTTTGTCGGCAATTTCATCCATCTGTAATTCTCTAATCGCTAATGGCATTTCCTGCACAAATATCTTCTTATTTTCCTCGAGCGATTGGATCGCTTCTTCTCTTGTTAACAACCCATAACGTATTTGATTGCTCAAATGCGCATCCAAATAAGATACCCCTAACATTTTGCGAAACATATACTCTTTAAAATGGTGGAAAAGGCAGTCCGAATGCCAGTCATCACCGCTTTTCACCGGTTTTGTCCAGCCTTTTCTCGTTATCTCCGGAATAATAATGTGCGGATCCCAGTTAAGGTAATCGAAAATCTGAACCGGCGTAACCATGGGATATTTTGACCGCAGGTAATCTCCGCCCGGCGAGACTGCCATGCAACCCTGATAACAGGTAGAGAAATGTTCAATGACGCCTTGGGCAAACTTCGGCGAATGAACCATTTCTTTCATCATGTTGGCAGCGCTTTCCATAGTGCTGGCTCGCTGATACTCTTCCCCGTTGCCGCCCTTTAAGCCCAATGCGACGAACGGCGGACATTCTAACGCCGTAGAAGCCCAGGCAATCATCGGGATTTTTCGTTCTTTTGCCAATTCAAACCCCAATATATGGAGGTGTTTGCAGGCCACACACGTCATCCCCGCCGAAACCAGGCTGGGATGAGCAAGCCAGGCTTTGAAAAAAGCCTTAAATGTTCGCAAGTGGGTTTGGTCCGGCAATGAAACAATATGGTGCTTTACCCCTAAATTCGCACATACTTTCTTGGCGTTTTCCACCGAAATAGGGACGGTTCCTTCATGAACATAGGTGAACCCTTCTACATTGAGTCCATACGTATCTTTTAACGTCATCAACGCGAAGGTGCTGTCTTTCCCACCACTAACCCCCACCAAGCAGTCTGCGGCAGATGTCTTGCTGCGATGTTGATTGAGCAGGTCAACTAATTTTTCTTCTCCTCTGGGTTTATAGTATGGAAAACCGGTCTGACACCAGTAGCATTCCCCTTCGGCATTGAAATTACTATTTGGCAGAGACGATATCATCAAACATTTTTTGCATACGCTCATAAGGCTCTCCCTCCCCAAAATACCTTCAATATCCTGTTAGGTTCTTGATGCCCGGTTCCAAAATATTTATGAAATTACAAACTCCCTCGTTTTTTCGTTCACCCTTTTACTACCAAAACAGGTACAGGCGCTACATTAATTAATTTGGTCGTTACGCTTCCCAACAGGATATCCAGCGTCCCATGCCCCCGCGTACCGGCAATAATCAGATCAATTGCATGGTCTTTGGCGTAATCAATCAGTACGGCGGCAGCATCGCCCTCCAGGATCGCGGTCACCATTTTGACTTTTTGCGCCTGCGCCAGCAATTTGACTTCTTCCATCATATAAATGTCTTCTTTTTGCGCCTCTTTCATCCGATCGGTCAATGTCGCCCACGCCGGCCCGCCTTCCATCAGGCCAAAGTTCCTCGTCTCGGAAAGAACGCCCCAAACGAGCACTACATGCGTTTCGGCGTTGTAATGACGGCTCAAATCCAACGCCCAATCCAACGCTTTTCTGCTGTGAGGCGATCCATCAAAAGCCACTAAAATTTTTTTCAACTCGTTCATCGCGTTTCCCCCTCACAAGTCCTTATACCCGGAGAGTTTGGAAAACCCGGAGGGAACAGGGAGACAAAAACTTGCCTCCCTGCCTTCTGCCCCAAAATCAGCACGACTCACTATGACAACCGGCCGATCAGTACCGCAAAACAGCGGCAGCCGTCTTTCCTCCCGGAACGGCATCCGCATCAAGCGCATGAACGGTTCCCCCGTTCATAAAGGTAAATGCGGTAGCCAGATCTAAAAGACTTTCATCTCCGTTTTCCTGTTTTTCATGTACTTGAACTTCATTGGTTGTCCTATCGAACGTTCCCCACCGTTGTACTCCAGAGGCAACAAATAACGTTTCAACCTGACCGCTCTGCGCTGCGGGAACAATTCGTTCCAAAGCGTCGGCAACCCGTTCGCTGCCCTGCCCGTAAAACTGTTCGAACCGGTCGGCCGCTTTTTTCTGTTCCGCTAAAAATTGCGGGCCAATAATATCCCAAGCATTTTTGTGCAATTCTTTCGCACTCAACAAATCCGGACTGCCCTTTATCGCTTGGTCAACCATATTCGGATATTTGTTGACCTCTTTATAGATTGACAACAGATATTCAACCCCGGCCAATACCAGCGGCAGCTTTGCATCCTTGACGATTTCCTGCACCCCTTTATCTACTCGGAGCAGGAATTGCAAAATGTCTTGTTTGGCATACTCTTTGGCCCCGCCTTGCCCGGTGGCAACCGGCGAGCCGCTCCCTGTTGTTGCCCCTGGTCCTCCACCGCTATGCAAGGTGAAGTGTTTCTCCTGTACTTGCCCGGCATTGTCAGGGCTTAATACTTCCTGCAAACTGCGCGGCATTTTCCCGGTATCGAGTTCATTAACACTATATCGGCTGCCACGCAGAAGTCTGACATTGTTCTGGCTCAACGCCAAAATATAAAATTGGCCGTCGCTGGCAAAATGCGGCAATATCGGTTTAACGGCAAAACGTTCGCCGACAACCACTGCTTCTTGTAAATTCAATTCAAGACGATAGAACCGGCTCCAGTTCGGCGCAACAAAGAACGCCAAACCGTCACTTTGATGCTGCCAAAAATCCGTATCTTTTATCATTGATTTCGCCGGTTCGAGTAATTTCTGCGCTTCCGGCGCGCGCATGCCTCTTCCAATCAGTTGCTCTTCCGCATCTCGCAGCAGATTTTTAAACCGGATCGGATCCTGCAGGATTTCCGGCCCTTTGCGATGAGTCGGTAGAAAGATTGAAATGCACCATTTTTGTTCCGCCTTCATTAATCCTTCTAATTCGGCTCTGTTTAAAGTGTCCATGGCCATCCTCCTCTTTTGTCTATGATTTCTTTGACACATATATCACAAACATTGGGTAACAGTAACATGGATCAGTTTTCTCGAGGGCACAACAGCTTACACCTTTCCAGAAGTCCATCGTATGATGGATACTATTATTGTTTTGGCATCATTTTCTTCATCATTTCCCCCATATCCGTTACCGCTACTCCTGCCGGCAATTGGAATTCCTCGCCGGAAATCGGACCGAATTTCATGTTTTTATACTCCGTCACCGTTTTGGTACCATCTTCCTCAATCACTTCTACCCGCATGGGAACGCCATAGTCTTCCCTTACCCACATCTTGGTCTGCACTTTCGTTTTTTCGTCCGTAATCAGCAATACTCTGCACTTTACCCCTTCATATATCGTCGTTTCCAAGACTTTTACCTTGGCGGCGTCAGCATCATTGGTAAATTTATCCGGGGTATCTGCGGTTTTCGCCTGGTTTAAGGGAATCTTAATCGCTGTATTTTCCGCCGGGTTGTACATATAGGCAACCTTTGCCTCGCCGTCAATAATCGTTGCCATCTTATTGCTTTCAACCATCATTTCGCTTTTTATTTTTTTTCCGGAAATCCACATTTTTCCGGTCATCGTTTGTTCCTCTTTGCCCGTCATAATATAGTCGTACGACATTCCGCTAATCTTTTTCCCTTTAGCAAACAGGTCCGCCACCGTTTCCTGTTTCTGTTCCGCCGGCTGGCTGGCAGGGACGGAACTGGGGGCTTGGCTCGGCTTTGAACCTCCGCATCCGGCAACAAACAAACTCATTGATGTCAATGCTATAATCATGAAAACTAACCATGCTTTTTTCATTGCGCTTTCCTCCTTATCCACCGATACAAAGAGGTCAAGTAAAGAAGCCAAAAGATCTATTACCCTATTTCTCTACAAACTAACGTTTTTGAGATCGAAATCATTTTATTTCCATAAAACAATTCATAGATTCGTGACATTTACAGAGAAATAACCTAGATTTTTTATGGAACAGACAACATCATTCGGGTCACAGGTTCCTTCACTTTGTAATTGAACATTGACAATCTTGCTTTCCAGATCTACTGTGACATCGCTAACCCCTTCCAGCGTAAGAAGCTGGTTCATAATTAGAATACCACTTTCAGAAGTCTTCATGTCATCAACCTTGACGTTGATTTCCGCCATACAACTTCCTCCTTTTTCACTATGCAACTCTTCATCAAGTCATTTACAATACCTCTTACTTAAATTTTATACCAAATAAAAAATAAGTCCATCCTTTTTTTTAGAATTGATGGACTTATCTGAATTAACTGTAAATATTTTGTTGTTGCCACTCTGCCGCTTCTGCAGAAATTATATCGCTTCAAGAAAAATGATAATTTCTTTCAGATATCGTTCTCCATCCGTCGCAAATGCCTTAACATGTTTGGCATTTGGCACCCGCACGAGTACAGCTGCCGGATATGCTTGTTGCAGCAATTCACTGTTCTCAATCGGAACGTCCACATCCGCCTCTCCATGGATCAGTAGCAGCGGCCGGGAACCAAGCTGTTGTACTGCATGAACCGGGCTGACTTTTTCAATATCAACTCCGGTTAGCGGCGGTACAATCAGCAAAATGGTTTGATTAAACGGGATGGCAGGTAAATTCGTCCAAACCGATAAATTTTTTTCCAGATAACTTTTTAAATCGGCATAGGACGAATCAGCAATAACAGCAGCAATTTCCGCATCTTGCGAAGCTGCCATAATCGCAGTGGCGGCCCCCATCGAAAATCCGTACAGCGTTATTTTCTGGCTCAGTTCTGATTTGCTGCGGACATAATCGACTGCCCCCAATAAATCCGCTGCCTCGTATTGTCCCAATGTAGTTTGGGTTCCGTCTGACTCACCGCAATCACGTAAATCAAACAACAGCACATTAAACCCTCTATTGACTAAAACTTGAACCACTGGCAATAAAGGAACATCGTCCTGAAGACGGTTTTTCCCATAGCCATGGGCAAAAATAATCGTTTGCTTATTTACTGGCGATTTAATCAGCCAGCCTCGCAAAGTCAACCTCTTTGCCCGGCTTGCAAAAGTCACCGGCTCGTAACTGAGTCCAACCACAGCTGGTGAAAACGCGACCTGCTGACGGGCCGGATGCATCAGACCCCAGCCTACATAGGCTGATATTGCCAAGACGACCGCACAGACAACGAACAATAAACGAAATATTATTTTAACAATTTTCACAAAAAACCTTCCTTAACAGGGATTGCGATAAGGTCCTTTTAGTGTGTTATCCCATGGTTCCGCTGGAAAAAATCGACCGCTTCCTGCGCCGGCAGCGGATGGCTGATTAAAAAGCCTTGAATATAGTCACACTCCATTTCCCTCAGCATTTGCAGCTGCGCGTCCGTCTCCACACCTTCCGCCACAACGGCAATGTTCATTTGGTGGGCCAAGCGGACGATTGTCCCGATGATGGCCGTCCCGTTAATAGTCACTCCCGCTTCGTGCAAGAAGGATTTATCAATTTTAAGAACGTCGAGGGGCAGGCGGCTAAGATACGTTAAGGACGAGTATCCGGTGCCAAAATCGTCTAAAGCAATCCGGATCCCCAGTTGGCGCAGGTTTTTTAATTTGGTGAAATTTTCCTCCAACGATTCCATTAGCACCGTCTCGGTAATTTCCAATTCCATCAATTCAGGCGGAAAATTTTCTTCCCGCAAAATACGGTGGACCCGCTGGGGGAAATCATTCTGCATCAACTGCCGGGCCGAAACATTGACAGCCACGCGGACCGGTTTATGGATCGCTTTTCGGATCCCATTGCCAAACCGGCAGGCAGACCGCATCACCCAGTCGCCCAAAGGAACAATCAATCCCGTCTCTTCCGCCAACGGAATAAAGGCTTGCGGTGGAATGGGCCCTTGTTCCGGATGAAACCAACGCACAAGAGCTTCAAAAATAACTGCTTGGCCGGAAAGCCTGTCAATTTGCGGTTGGAAATGAACCGAAAATTGCTCCAACGTTAACGCCTTTTGCAAGTCGCTTTCCATCTGGATCCGGCGAACAATGGCTTCTTGCATTTCCTCTTGAAACAACCGCCACGTTTTTTTGCCCGCAGCTTTGGCACAATGAAGCGCCGTATTCGCATTGCGCAAAATCGTATCCGGCGTCGCATCACTAAGGAAAAAAGCAATTCCGATACTGCAGGACAGGGCAATTTGATTGCCCCAGGAAAAAAACGGCCGGGAAAACGTATTCAAAATCCACTTCGCCCAAACTTCGATCTGTTGTGGATCGAGCCCCTTTACAAAAAAGGTAAATTCGTCTCCTCCGGTCCGAGCTACGACACCATCCGGCGGCAATATTGACTTAAGCCGGTCGGCTATCTCAATCAACAGGCTGTCGCCGCAAGCTTGCCCCCAGGAATCATTCACCAGTTTAAAGTTATCGATATTGATCAAAAATAAACCGCCCCGGATTTGTCCGTTTCCGGATTTACCAAGAAAATCAGCGATCGTTTCGTACAGGCTGACCCGATTGGGAAGGTCCGTCAAAGCATCATGGTAGGCCATGTGCCGAATCCGTTCTTCTTGCTGTTTACGGTTGGTAATATCCGAATAGGATCCCACCATGCGTATCGGCTTGCCGTCCGCATTAAACACGGCTTTCCCCTTATCCAATAACCAAATCCAGCGTCCTTGGGGCACGAGGAAACGGTACTCCACTTCATAAATTTCACTCTTACCGGCCAAGTGCTGATTATAAGCGTCTTGTTGGCGGGCAATATCGTCCGGATGGATCCGGGCATCACGAATCGTCATGAAATCTTCGACAACTGCCTGGGGATCGTCCGTATCGGCCATAACTCGCAATAAGCCGAGTTTAACAGCCCATTGCCGGGAAATAGACCAGATATCCCGCTCGATATCCCAATCCCAAATCGCATCACTGGAAACTTCCACTGCCCGGCGGTAACGGGTTTCGCTTTCTTCCAAAGAAACTTGCGTGTTTTCCAGTTCCTTGACTTTTTCACGCAATGCTTCTTCCGCAATAAACAGCTTGGTATACAGTGTTTCAAGTTCTTCGAAATTCGTATATAACTCTTCATGCGCAGCCTGAAGCTTTTTTTCCGCCTGTTTCCGTTCCGTAATATCCCGGGCCACGATAACCAAATACTCTTTATCCCGGACTACGACGCGGCTGCTGGAAACCTCTACCGGCAATTTTTCTTCTTTGCATTTCAGCAAGCACTCGCTTACCCCGCCGGCCAACGATGCCAAAAAGGAAGTTTCCGGCGTTTCAATGGCCGGTTCAGCAAATTCAAGATACGAACTAATTTGTGTTTTCGCTGCGCCAGACGAGCTTTCCAAGTCACAATTGCGCGCCGCCGCATTGGCATCAACAATTTGTTCCGTACCATAATCTACTAAAAAAATCGTTTCCGGTACCTGATCCAATACAGAGCGAAACCGCTCCAATTCCGCCATGCGCTGCTGCAGTTCCGGATAATAGATTTTGCGCACCGAAGATTCGCCGAGGCCAATTAACAGTTCGCGGGTAAAGTTCCGTTCCTCCGGTACATCATAACGCCTGTTCATATATGGCCTTCACATCCTTCATCCCCATAGCTCGCGGGTTGGTAGCCATACAGGCATCCTCCAGAGCAGGCTCGATTAATTGTTCAATCAAGGCTTCGTCAACACCCAGGTCACGCAGGGTATTCCGAATACCAATACTCCTGCGGAAGGCTTCAAAGATTTGATGCAGTTTATGCCCAGCCACATCAGGCGGCAAATGCTCTAACGAAAAGCCAAATATTCGCCCAATATTCTGAAATTTTTCCGGACAGGCAGAATAATTAAATTCTATCACCGGTCCAAGAAGGATTGCATTACATTCTCCATGCGCTAAATCCAGAAAACCACCCAAGCTATGCGCCATAGCGTGCGCCGCTCCCAAAATGGCGTTCGAAAACGCCAATCCGGCCTGCAGGTTGCCCAGCAGCATCTGCGCCCGCCAGCCTAAATCGTGCGGATCTTTCATCACTTCCGGCAAAGCCTGCCGAATGAGCCGGATCGCCTCCATAGCATGCAGGTCCGTAACTGGCGAACTGGCATTGGATACATACGCTTCAATCGCATGGACCAAAGCATCCATTCCGGAGCAGGCCGTCAAGTAAGGATCCATTGTAACGGAAATTTCGGGATCCAACAAGGCCGCGTCCGGGACTACCGCTTTGCTGACAATCGAAATTTTAGTCTTGCGGATTTCATGCAAAATAATAGCAAACTGGGATACTTCCGAAGCAGCGCCGCTGGTAGTGGAAATACACAACAACGGAGGCATCGCGCGGGAAATCCGGTCGACCCCCTCAAAATCCAAAATATGGCCGCCATTAGCAGACACAATGCCGATCCCTTTGGCGCAATCCATCACACTGCCGCCGCCTAAAGCAACAATGGCGTTGCAGCGTTCCCGGGCAAATATTTCAGCACCTTCCATAACTTCTGCCGAACGGGGATTCGGACTGACATGGTCAAACAAGATGGAAGGAACACCGGCTTCGGCAAGCGATTGCCGAACATCTTCCACCCACGGCGTTTTGTGCCGCAAAACCGTATCGGTAACCAGCAATGCTGTACGAGCGCCAAAATTTGCTGCATACCGGCCGGCCAGTTTACGTGCGCCAGCTCCAAAAACAAATTCAGGCGCAACAAATTTGTGCAGTTCCAACAATGAAGAGTGCATCTTTTTCATCGGCATTGCCTCCTTAGCAGGATAGTACCCACATAATGCTCGAAAAAACAGTGATCCACATCATAACAGGAGAACACTTTACAGTCCTGGCAATTAAAAAACTAATTTATGTAAAAACTGATTCAACAAAGGACTCTATAAATCCTGCCCAACTTCGCATATTATAAAGGACTATCGGCGCAGTCTGTCCCGTCGATAAAAACGTCATTCTGCAACTGCCACATCTGATAAAAAAGGGCGTTTTGCCTTAACAACCCTTCATAGGTTCCCCGTTCAACAATGCGCCCTTTATCCATTACCAAAATTTCATCCATCTGATCCAGAGCGGTCAGACGATGGGTAATCAACAGCAATGTTTTGTTCCTCGTCATCGTTTCAATTCGCTTCATCAGTTCCCGTTCCGCCAGGGGATCAAGGCCAGCCGTCGGCTCATCCAGAACAAGGATCGGCGCGTTCTTGACGATAGCCCGGGCAATCAGAACTTTACGCCGCTCGCCGCCGGATAATCCATATCCATTTTCCCCCACAACGGTTTCCAGACCCAACGGCAAACTGCGGACTACAGCCTCGAGTCCGGCCTGTTCGACAGCAGCCCAGACTTCTTCAATCCCGGCGGACGGGCGGGATAATCGGATGTTTTCCAACAATGGCGCATGAAAAAGATAGTCGTCTTGCATAACAATGCCAATCGCTTCGCGTACCGTATCCGGATGGTAACAGCGCACTTCCCTGCCGCCCAAGCGGAGAGAACCGGTTTCATATTCCCAAAACCGTGCCAACAGCGAAACCAGGGAACTCTTTCCGGCTCCGCTCGGCCCAACCAAAGCAACCCGTTTCCCAGCCGGCAAATCGAACGAAAGCTGCTGGAGCGCCGGTTCTCTTTCCGGCCCATAACAGAACGTCAAATTTTCAACCACAAGGGTACAATCGACCGGTAAATTTTTATCGGTTCCGGTAACGATGCCGTTCGGTTCAGCATCCAAAATAGCGAATAAACGGTGCATAGCAGACTGCGATTCGTTCCAATAAAAGGCAAGTACCGTGAGCGGCTGCACGGCCTCAAAACTGCTCTGGATAGCCAGTATGACAGCCGCAAAATACACCCCATCAAATCGCCCGGCTTCCAGCAATGGAACGGTCAACACGATTGCCGCGGCAACCGCACTCTGGTTCAACAGGCTTCCAGCCGCTTTCGCCCAAGCCTGCTGGGCAACCGCCCGGGCTTGCAGGTACGAGCAATCCGCCACTGCCAGATTGACCCGCTGCAATTGCCGGCCTGCTTCATTAAACGCCAGTAAATCCCGCAGGCCTAATAAACTATCCGCCAACAGTATTGTCAATTTTTCGCGCGACTGCGACCAATTGCGGCCCGTTTTCCGTCCCGCACGCTGCAAACAATACGGCAGGATCAGGCCAGAGCATACAAACCCGGCCAACAGGAGGATTGCCAAATCCACGGCAAATTGGGAAACAACGATCATCATGCCGGCCAATACGAATACGGCAACCAAGGGTGGCAGCAAAATCTTGAGATAAAAATGCTGCAGCGTTTCAATATCATTCATGATGCGGTGAAACAGTTCGCCCCGGCGAAATCCGCCGGCAGCAACCGGTACCAGCGGTTCCAGTGCGCTGTAAACTGCAATACGGATGCGGGACAACAACCGGAACGTCGCATCATGGGAGGTAAACCGTTCCAAGTAGCGGGCTATCGCCCGCAACAGTCCGAAAAAACGCACACCGGCGATCGCCGGCGATAAAGTCCCCAGCGGCGGGTACAAAGCGGCAGCCGAAATCAGATAAGCGGCTGCTGCCATAAGGCCGATATTGCCGATGACAGCCAGCAATGCGAATAACCAGGCGGCCAGCATAGGCAGCCATGCCGGCGCGAATAAAGTAAGCAAGCGCCAATAATTTCTCATGCCGACCCCCGGTACGCAGCAGCCATACGGTAATACAGCCCCTGTTGGGCAAATAATTCTATATGGTTTCCGGTTTCCACAATCGTTCCCTGATCCAGCACAAGAATTCGGTCAGCCCGGCTGGCGGTACTGAGACGGTGGGCGATCGTCAAAACGGTTTTTCCGGCCATCAACCGCAGGATCGCTTCTCTGATGATCTCTTCATTATACGGATCAAGCGCCGCCATTGCTTCATCCAGGATCAAAAAAGGCGCTTGGCGGTAAAACGCCCGGGCAATGGCAATCCGTTGCCTTTCGCCGCCACTCAGCCCAACTCCCCCTTCGCCTATCATCGTGTCGTACCCATTCGGCAAACGGGTGATAAACTCATGCGCTCCGGCCTGGCGGGCAGCCTCCTCCAACTTTTCCGTCCCGCCGGCCAGGCCAAAGCGGATATTTTCTCCGACCGTTCCCTGAAATAAATGGGGGAACTGCGGTACATACGCAACGTGGCGTAACCAATCGGTTCTATTTATCGATTGCAACTTCTGTCCGTTAATCGATATTTTCCCGCCATCCAAAGGAATAAAACCCAGCAGCAAATCAATAATGGTGCTTTTTCCAGCCCCACTGGGTCCGACTAAAGCGATCTGTTCCCCTGCTGCAATCTGAAAAGAAACGGTTCGCAACACGGGAGGCTGTTCTTTGCGATACGAAAAAGCAACCTGTTCAAATGCCACCGCAATGCTGCTTGTTCTCGGGAACGGCTGGGCATCTTTGGGTTCCGCCTGTTCACCCGTGACGGCTAATACGGCAAAGATCCGTTCTGCCGCCGTCCGGCCGGATAATCCGGCATGAAAGTGGGTTCCCAGCATTCTTAGCGGCAAATAATATTCGGGTGCCAGCAGTAATATAAAAAAAGCCTGACCAAACGTAATCCCGCCATAATACAGCTTCAGAGCAACAACTACGGCGACAACGGCAGTACTTAACATCGATACCAGTTCCAAAACGAAGGCCGACAAAAAAGCAACCTTCAACACCCGCAGCGTGGAATCACGGAATTGTTCACTGAGCCGGGCAATCACCGCCACTTGTTCTTTGCTGCGGTTGAATACTTTTAACGTAGTTAATCCTTGCAAGACATCAAAAAAGTGCCCGCCCAGCATGCTCAGTACGCCCCACTGCCGGCGGTGCAGGTTCATCGCCCACCGGCCAATTAGAACCATGAATAGCGGGATCAACGGGGCCGTAAACAGCATAATCAGAACCACTGCCCAGTCCAACGAAAAAACAACTGCCAGGATCAACGGCGGCACCAAGAAGGCAGCTGCCAACTGCGGCACATAACGGGAAAAATAAGCATCCAAGCTTTCTACGCCCTCGGTCAGCGTGTGGATTAATTCCCCGCTCCGCTCCCTCTCTGTATAGACAGGACCAAGGGCAAACAAATGCTTGAGCAGGCGTTGCCGCAAATGGTCTTTTACCTTCGCTGCCAAGCTGCCCCCGACAACCTCGCCCTGCCAAAGAAAAAAAGCTCTGGCCAATGCGGCTGCCAGGAAAAAAAGGATCGGAGCAGTCAACCGGCTCATTCCGGCACCGTCCAAAAAAGCGCCATCTACAATATCCGCAAGAACTTTTGCTTGAACGACTGCCGCCAAGCCGCCGGCCAAGCCGATGCCAGCCAAACTGCAGGCTAAAAACATATTCTTGCGGAGTTCAGCGTTTAAAGGATTACTAGTAGTCATTTGCCCCTCCGAGTATTTGAGAAGTCTGTTGTTTACACAACAGACTTCTATTAGATAGACGAAATATTTTTTACATTGTTATACGTTCATTAACAACAAATCCAAAAAGCTGTTCAAAAAGGTTAAGATGCTAGGAACGACGAGGCTTGCGATGCGCGCGTACTAAAGGGTACGTGCGCAAGCAAACGTAGTGGTGACAACGCAGATTGGCCTTTTTCAACAGCTTTCTTAGTATTCAAGATGCTTACTATCCACCCGTTTCCTGAATACCCAATACGACCAACCCTGGTAAATTAAAATTAGCGGCACAAAAACCGCAGCGCCGATCGTCATGAGCTTCAACGTATATTGACTGGAGGAAGCATTGTAGATAGTCAGGCTCCAGGCCGGATTCAAACTGGATACGATCAAGCGGGGGAATAATCCCCAGAACAAAGCCACGGTAAGAAAAATAATCGACACGCTGCTGGCCGCAAACGCCCAACCAACATAAGATCGGACAACAAACAGGTGCGCAAGAAGAAACGCCACCGCCGCCAGCCATAATGTAATCCCCGCGCCAGGAGTGCGAAATAAATCCGTATTGGTGTACGTCAGGCCGATCAGTCCTAAACAAGCTACCGCCGCCAAGGCACCTACCCGCAGCGCTGCCTTGCGCGCACGGCCGGCCAATTCTTTTTCCGTCTTGAGCCCCAGATACAAAGCCCCATGAAAAACGAACACCAGCACGAATACAATACCGCCCAGCAACGTATACGGACTGAGCAAGTCGAAAAAAGTACCCACATACTGCATCGCAGCATTGACCGGCACACCCTTGATCAGATTGGTTACCGCCACGCCCCATAATAAGGCGGGAAGCAAGCTGCCAATGCAAATCAACCGGTCACCGGTTGTGCGCCAAATAGAAAGCTCCTCCTTGCTGCGAAACTCCACGGATACCCCTCGGAAAATCAACGCCAGAAGCATAAGAAGCAAGGCTAAATAAAAGCCGCTGAACAGGGTGGCGTACACATGAGGAAAGGCCGCAAACATTGCCCCGCCGGCCGTGATCATCCATACCTCATTTCCTTCCCAAACCGGGCCGATCGTATTAATGATCATCCGCCGTTCCACATCATTTTTCCCTAAAAACGGCAGAAGAATGCCGACGCCGTAATCGAAGCCTTCCAGCAAAAAGAACCCGGAAAACAAAACGGTTAACAATATGAACCAGATGACATTCAGTTCCATAACGTCGCCCCCTTTGCAGGCACGGCTGAACCATCCGGGCTTTTTTCGCCCGGGCCCCGACGGGCAAATTTAACAAACAAATAAATGCCAGCCATGGCAATAATTCCATAAACTATAGTAAACCCGGCCAACGATGTCCAAATCGCCGATGCCGGCACCAACGGCGATACCGCCTGGTCCACCCGTTGCAAGCCAAAAACGATCCAGGGTTGCCGGCCCATTTCCGTCACAATCCAGCCGGTTGAGTTAGCAATATAAGGAACCGGCAGAGTCCATAAAACGGCTTTCAGGAGCAGCGGAAAAGACTCCAACCGCCCTGTTTTCAACAAATAGGCGCTGGCAAAAGTAATCAACAACAGCCACATCCCGGCAAAGACCATAACCCGAAAACTCCAGAAGACCGGCACGACATCCGGAATGTAATTGCCGGGTCCATGCCGTTCCACATATTCGGCCTGGATTTCTTTGATCCCTTTTACTTCCCCGCTGAAGGAATTATAGACCAAAAAGGACAATACGTTAGGCACGCCCAATTCCACCGTGTTCGTCTGGTGTTGCTGGTCAATCGCCGCCACCAAGGCAAACGGCGCCGGATTGGCAGTCTCCCATAACGCTTCCATCGCTGCCAGCTTCATCGGCTGCGCCCCAGCGACAAACTGCGCCTGGCGATGCCCTGTCCCAGCCACCAATAAACTGGCTGCCAACGCACAAATCAAGCCGTAGCGGAAAGAAGGCCGGAAAAAATCCAACTGGCTGCCGCGCCGCAAATGGTAAGCGCTGACGGACATAACAAAGATGCCCCCTGTGACCAAGCCAGCCAAGAGGACATGCGGATACTGATTTAATACATAAGAGTTCGTCAATACGGCGGTAAAATCATTCAATTCCGCCCGCCCGTTGCGCAAAACATAGCCAACCGGCTGTTGCATAAAGGAATTCGCAATAAGGATCCACAGGGAAGAGATATTAGCCCCAATGGCTACAACCCAAATCGTCACTGCATGCAGTTTCGGCGACAGCCGCTCCCAGCCAAAAATCCATAAACCAATAAAGACCGATTCCAAGTAAAAGGCCGTAAGCGCCTCCAATGCCAGGGGAACGCCAAAAATGTCGCCCATAAACCGGGAGTATTCCGACCAGTTCATGCCGAACTGGAATTCCTGTACCAGACCAGTCGCAACCCCCAGGGAAAAGTTAATCAAAAACAGCTTGCCCCAAAATTTGGCCATTTTCTTGTATAGTACATTTCCGGTCCGGACATACTTCGTTTCCATAAAGGCCACGAGGATCGACAAGCCTAATGTAAGCGGTACAAGCAGGAAATGATAGGTAGATGTAAGTGCAAACTGCCAGCGTGCCAACAATAACTCTTCCATAAAACCCCTCCTTGTAAATTGATTTTGACAAACAACTTACATCAAAAAGCCACGGCTAAAAACAAGTTCACTAGCTGCAAATTTATATATTTTTAACAATATCGTTTACCAGAACTCTGCACCGGACAGACGGATAATATCCAACGCTCCGACTCTGACGCTTGACCTCCGCTTATGGATATGTATCCGTCTGTCCGTTTATTAGAGTCATCCGTTTACCTGCAAAATCAACCTCTCACTCACCCTTGCGGCCATGATACAAACACCACGGCTCTTCGGCCATATAATCGCCATCATGGTAATAGGCCGCTCTGGCTCGACAGCCGCCGCAAATCTGCTTAAATTCGCAACTGCCGCATCCGCCTTTGTAGTCCAGCGTACGCAGTGTCTTCAACACTTCATGGTTACGCCAGATTTCATCGAACGGGGTTTCCCGCACATCGCCTAAAGGAATATTCAGATACGCGCACGGCTGCACCTGCCCCTTCGGGCTGATGATGCAATACGAAGTTCCCGCCAGGCAGCCGCGGCCAAAGCGCGTTTTCAGCCCCATCTGTTTCGCAATCCGCATAAACTGGGGAGCGCAGGTGGGCTTTAATTCAATGGAAACTTCCTGCTGTTTTTTCATGATTCGGGTCAATGTGTCCTCATAGGCCTGCGCCCGCAATGACTCCGCCTCAATGGAAACCGCCCGGCCGGTCGGCACCAAAAAGAAAAAATGATGGGCAACCGCGCCTTCCTGCACCGCAAAATCAGTAATTCCCTCAATTTCCGCTGCATTCCAATCCATAATCGTCGTATGGATCTGGAACGGCAGCCCGGCTGCACGGCAATTACGCATGCCCCGCACCGCACCCTCCCAGGCGTCCGGAAAACGCCGGAATTCATTATGTTTCTTGGCATCCAGTGAATCCAGCGATATTCCCATTCCCATAGCGCCGGCTTCTTTCAACTTCTGCGCCATTTCCAAAGTGATCAACGTTCCGTTAGTGCCGAAAACCGGCCGCAAACCCAAAGAGGATGCGTACTGGACCAATTCAACAATATCCGGCCGCATCAACGGTTCGCCGCCGCTGAAAATCATAATTTTAAAACCGGCTTTGGCGATCTGCCCCAATAACGTCTTCGCTTCTTCCGTATTCAGTTCCTCATCCGCTTTACAGCCGGCGTCGCGGTAACAGTGATCGCAGTACATATTGCAAGCATTCGTGGTATTCCAGGAAACAATCATTCGTCGTTCTTCCTTTCCAAGTACAATTCATTCAATATACTGCCTAAAGGAACAAATACGGGACAAGGGGACAGGTTCCTTGTCCCACCTTGATTAAACGATCCCAATTTCCTTATCGGTCAAATAACAAGCCGGATCCGACTCCCAAAAATCACCGGATATCGCCTCGGCCCGGGTGCGGAAATTCCCGTTGCACTGTTCAAGATACCGGCAAATGGCACAGCGGCCTTTCAGCAAGGATTTCCGGTCTTTCAACCCGGCCAGGATCGGATTGCTTAAGTCTGTCCAAATATCCTTGAACTTGCGCTCCCGCACATTACCGAAGGTATGGTGCTGGGTAAATTGGTCCGGATGGACAAAGCCCTGGGGATCGACTTCGGCAAATGCAATCCCGGAACGATTACCGCCGTTCATTGAAATCAGTGCTTTGATTTTCTCCGCCAACTCCATATTCTGTTCCTGCAGCGCCTTAATATACAAATATACACCGTCGCAATGATTGTCGACGGTTAAAATTTCTTTTGCCAAACCGCGCTCTTCAAAATCCCGCGTTCGACGGACAATAATATCCATCGCCTGACGGGATTCGACCGGCGTTACATCTTCATCCATCATTTGATTTCCACGCCCCGAATATACCAAATGATAAAAACACACGCGGTCAATATTTTCCGCTTCAATGAAATCAAAAATACGGTCCAGTTCCTGCAGATTGTGCCGGTTGATCGTAAACCGCAGCCCGACGCGTTGGCCAACGGCAACACAATTTTTAATGCCCTGCATAGCTGCCTGGAAAGCGCCTTCCATGCCGCGGAACCGGTCATTCACTTCTCGCAAACCGTCCAATGAAATTCCCACATACCCGACACCGATCTCTTTGATCCGCCGCGCCGTTTCCAGCGTGATCAGCGTGCCGTTTGTCGACAGAGTCGGCCGGATACCCTTGCTGGCTGCATGCTCCGCCAGTTCAAAAAAATCCTTGCGGATCAATGGCTCACCGCCGGAAAACAACAAAACAGGTACTTTAAAATCCGCCAAATCATCGATAAACCGCTTCGCTTCTTCCGTCGTCAGCTCCCCTTGGTATTGCTGCGCGTCCGAATCCATGTAGCAATGGCGGCAGCGTAAATTGCACGTCCTTGTAGAGTTCCAGACAACAACCGGCCCAGCTCCGGCTCCAACACCATGGCGCGCGCTTTTTGCATCCTGATTATACCGCAATGAATCGCCGAAATACTCGGTTGAAAACAATAATTTCGTAACACTAATCACGTAATCGTCCACCCTATCCGCAAATAATATCCAGAAGAACGTTCTTATCAACCGGTCTCTTCATTTATTGGAAACCGTTTATCCTACAACCGGCTCCCGGCATACTTTTAAAACCGAGCGTTCTCTATATTTCAAAATATTTGCTCTTTACGTCATTCTACCATGCTGGTAACAACTGGTCAATGCAGATGGAAGTACCAAAAAGGATCCGCCCGCTTAAACCAAACCGGTTAGGCGGGCGGTACTTATTACGAGTAAGAATTTTTAAGAGCACTCGTTCACACTGCACAACAGATGGCGGTAATTTTCTAAGGCCTGCTGGGCAACAGTCTGTCGATATTCGTTTACATCCTGCAGATTTGCTTGCAATAGATCGACAATATTGGCATCGAGAGCTTTATCCTTTGCCATTTCGAGGATGATGTCCATCGCTTTGGGGAGCTGCATTCCCCGCCGGTAAGGGCGATCTTCCGTAAGAGCGGAAAAAACATCAGCAACAGCCATAATTCGCGATCCCAAAGGAAGGTCGTCACCCTTTAAATGAAATGGGTAGCCGCTGCCGTCTATTTTTTCATGGTGCAAAGAGCCCCAAATATTTACGGTTTCTAAGATCGGGATTTTTTGCAGGGTACGAAACCCAAAATAGCTATGGGCGCGCATTGTATCCCACTCATCCCCTGATAATTTCCCCGCTTTTTCTAAAATTTCGGATGGGATCGCCAACTTTCCAAGATCATGCAAATGACCGGCAATGCGCATTAAGCGAAGCTCTTCCTTCGAAAACCCTGCCATCGTTGCGATTTTTTCAGCACAAGCGGCAACTCCGGAAGAATGGGTGGCTGTGAACGGACTGCGAAAATCAATGATGCGCGAAAATAAGGTTGTTAACCCTTGCAGAACGTCTTCATCAAGGCCAACCGAATCCATTTCTACCATTGGACGCAATGGTTCAGTCGGAATAGCAGCCGTTGCATCCAGCCAAAAATGTTCTCGTCCAGCAAGGTTTCCCAGCGCTTCGACAAATTCTGGCTGAAACCAACTCCCGGACAATTGTTTTATATTATCGTATATCTTTTTTCCTTCTCGCAAAACTGCGGATTGTTCGGGAAGCAAAACAGCAACCCGATCGGCGAGGTGAATAATATGGCTTTCCAGCGGAACCGGAGCCTTGT
>Ga0316604_10000182_pt1 | contig 96043 bp, 102 predicted proteins | sample OWC_soil_day20_C_FD_207650 | JGI IMG/M metagenome (GOLD analysis project Ga0316604, IMG submission 207650) | Wetland soil microbial communities from Old Woman Creek delta, Ohio, United States - OWC_soil_day20_CT | ecosystem: Environmental > Terrestrial > Soil > Wetlands | place: USA: Ohio... | reverse complement strand
TTCCTTGGTGGTCGTACAGGGCTTGGAGAAAGCCTGCAGTTCAGCGATGGTGGCGACAACAGCCTTGTCGATACCGCGCTTCAGGTCCATCGGGTTCATGCCGGCGGCAACGAACTTCATGCCTTCGCGAACGATGGACTGGGCCAGCACAGTGGCGGTCGTGGTGCCGTCACCGGCGATATCGGAGGTCTTGGAAGCAACTTCCTTGACCATCTGGGCGCCCATGTTGGCGAACTTGTCTTTCAGTTCGATTTCCTTGGCGACAGAAACGCCGTCCTTGGTGACGGTCGGGCCGCCGAAGGAGCGCTCGAGTACAACGTTGCGACCCTTGGGGCCGAGGGTTACCTTGACTGCGTCTGCCAGGATGTTGATGCCTTCGACCATGCGGGCGCGGGCGGAATCACCGAATTTGACTTCTTTAGCTGCCATTTAATAGCTCCTGAATTCTGTAGATTGAAAGGCTTGGCGCTTAAGCGACCAGAACGCCCATGATGTCTTCTTCACGCATGACCAGGACTTCCTGACCATCGACCTTGACGGCCTGGCCGGCGTACTTGCCGAACAGAACACGGTCACCCACCTTGACGTCGAGAGCGATCTGCTTGCCGTTGTCGTCACGCTTGCCCGGGCCGACAGCCAGAACTTCGCCCTGATCCGGCTTTTCACCGGCGGAATCGGGAATGACGATGCCGGATGCAGTGGTGCGCTCGGCTTCAACGCGCTTGACGATCACTCGGTCGTGCAAAGGACGGATATTCATAAAACTGACTCCTGAAAATGAGTTGCGACAAACTGGAAATTGGCCGGTTACGCTAAGCGCAGTGCCGGGACCGAGACGGAAGCAGTGTTAGCACTCGTCGCCGGTGAGTGCTAATAATAGGGGCGGAACCTTCCTATTTCAAGAGGCCGTTACGCAAAAACGCGGATTGAACCCGACCTGCCCCATTTGGCAATGGGTTGACCGGCGGCCATTTCCCCGACGCCGAGGCGGAAAATCAGTGGCCAGGCGGCACGTACAAGCGATAGCCGTTACGTCCGGATTGCTTGACTGAATAGAGAGCCGCATCGGCGCTGGCCCGGATCGCTTCCAGATCTTCGCCGTGGCGCGGATAAATGGCCACCCCGACGCTGGTCGAAATATTGATCGTGCCGGCCGACAGGAGAAACGGTCGAACCATCGTCTCGACGACGCGCTGCGCCACTTCTTCAATCTCGGACTGACTGCCAGTCTTGGGCAGAATGACGGCGAACTCGTCCCCCCCCAGGCGGGCCACCGTATCCGACTGGCGTACGGCCTGCGTCAGCCGATGGCTGGCCTCAATCAGTAACTCGTCACCAGCGGCATGGCCAAGCGTGTCGTTCACGATCTTGAAATGATCGAGGTCGATGTAAAGCAAGGCAAATTCCTCGCTATAGCGCCGGGCGTGCGTCAGCGCCACCTGCAAGCGGTCATAGAACAGGGTCCGGTTCGGCAAATCAGTCAGGGGATCGCTTTGCGCCCGATGGCGGAGCAGTTCCTCGACCTCCTTGCGCTGGGTGATATCGATGAAGGTCGCCACATGGCGGCCACCACTCTCTACACCCTCGCCACGAATCGCCGAAATTGCCAGCCAGACAACGTAGACTGTTCCGTCCGGACGACGATTCCAGATCTCCCCGGCCCAGTGCCCCTCTTTTTCCAGGGTTTCCCACATTTCGCGGAAAAAGCCGCTCTCATGACGGCCCGAACCAAGGAGATTGGGATCCTTGCCCAAGACCTCCTGTGGCCGGTAGCCCGTAATGGCCGAAAAAGCAGGATTGACCTGAATGATCCGATTCTGGGCATCGGTCACCACAATGCCTTCGGCGGCATTCTCCATAACGGCCGCCGAAATCTGCAGCGCCCGTTCGTTTGCCAGGCGGTTGGTCACATCATGCACACTGAGCACCCATTGTGGATACTCCGAAGCACTCTCGATGCGCGCCACGTGGACATCGCCGACCCGGACCTGGGAACCGTCCAGACGGCAAAAATGGGCGCGTACCGTGGGCGAAACAGGTTCGCCGCGTGCGCGACGGGCCAGCCGCTCGGCCACCATGCAGCGATCCTGCTGGCAAACAAAATCAAGTATTGGCCGATCAATCATTTGACTGGGTGCAAGCCCCACCAGAGCAGCCCCCTGCTCATTGGCAAACACAATGACAAAATTCGGTGCCTGCATGATCAGAATGGCGTTTTGACTGGTTTCAATGACCGAGCGATAGCGTGCTTCGCTTTCTGAAATCTGGATTTCCTTCTGCTTGCGCTCAGCCACCTCCCCGATCAATTGCTCGTTGGCAGAGGAGAGCGCCTGGGTCCGCTCGGCAATCAACTTTTCCTGCCCGGCCGTCACCGCTTTCAGGTGCAAAAAATGCTGGCGTGAGCGCCTGATCACGAAATGCATCAGTAGCGCAAACATCAATGCCCCGGCACCGAAGACCAGCATTATTCGGTACCGCTGATCGCGACGAACCGAGAGAATTTTTTCAGCTGGCATCGACACACTGATGCCGCCCCGGATCTCACCAAGCCGATAGCCCTGTTCAGAATGGCAATTCAAACAGGGCTGCTTGACGAACAAGGGCGCCATATAACGATGCATAGCCCCTTTTTCACTCTGCACCAGCGATAGAACTTCACGCTTGCCGCCCTCAAAGGTCTCCAGGGCATCGACCTCCCAGGCGTCCGGCGTATTGGCCGGACGAATCGGTTTCAGGCTGGTGATGTGGAATTGAACGCCATCGGCCTGCTCCGCAATCTCGGCAATCTGGCGAGTCATGAAGGCCGGATTGACCATGGTCAATTGCAAGCCATCCGTTGTCTGAAGATCGCGCTTCGGATGCTTCAGATAGGGATTCGGTTGTGTCGCCTCGGTCACCCGAACATAGACGCCGCCATGCTTGGCATTCCAGTCACGGGTCAGCTCAACCAACCGAAAAAGCGCGGCTCCCCGCTCACGGGCGAGGGTTTCGATGTTCTCATCGATCTGGCTGAATTCCATTGCCACGCCAAGCCAGCACAGCAGGGCGACCAGAAGATATGCCACGACCAGCCAGACCTGGTAGCCCAGGACTAGAAGCGAATCGCTCCCGGTTTTGGAAGGCTGGTTGACGACATCATTCATGAATAAACAACTCGCCGAAGCACACTGACGGTCAAAATAACATCAAAACTCGGACAGCACGCCGGGTTTTATCAAGATAAGGCCCGCCCTCGGAATTACCCCAGTGAGTGGTAGGCTAACACCTTCGAATTCCCCACCCTAATCCGGATGTTCATCAAGAGACTCGCCCCCCTGATCCTGGCCGGGATTTCCCTGGCTGCGCTGGCCGACGGCCTGCCCCCCAGCGTACTTGGCGCGCTGAAGACGGCGCAAATTCCCGCAAAAAATGTCGCAGTCGTCATCCAGGCGGTCGATACCGGATCGCCACTGGTCGCCCACAACGCAAGCCAGGCGATGAACCCGGCGTCGGTGATGAAACTGCTCACCACCTATGCCGCCCTTGATCTGCTCGGCCCGGCCTACACCTGGAAAACCACGGTGTGGACTGAAAGCGCGCCGGTTGATGGCATTTTGAGCGGCAATCTGTATATCAAGGGCAGCGGTGACCCGCGCTTCGCCATCGAACACCTGTGGTCCCTACTCCGCCAGTTGCAGGTCCGTGGCATCCGGCAGATTGCCGGCGATGTCGTGCTGGACCGCACGGCCTTCAATGTACCGAGCATCGACCCCGGCGCCTTCGACGACAAGCCAATGCGCCCTTACAACGTCGGCCCGGATGGTCTGCTGCTCAATTTCCGATCCCTGCGCTTCACGCTAGTGCCGGACAACGGGAAGCCGCGCGTGCTGATGGAAACGCCGAGTGAAGGCCTGCGCGTCGACAACCAGTTACGCGCCGGCAACGGCGACTGCGGCAGCAACTGGAAGGATTTGATCAATGTTCGCCTGATTCCGGAAAACAGCGGCAACCGGCTGGAGTTCACCGGCACTTATTCGGCGCTATGCGGCGAGAAACCCCTGAACCTGTCGCCGCTGCCGGCTGACGCTCAGGCCGACGGATTGATCCGCGCCCTGTGGAAGGAACTCGGCGGCAACCTGAATGGCCAGGTTCGCAGCGGCACTGTACCGATAGGCGCCAAGCTGCTGGCCCAGCATGAGGCGGCCCCGTTGGCCGACGCGGTGCGCGACATCAACAAGTTCAGCAACAACGTGATGGCGAGGCAGGTTTTCCTCACTTTAGGCAATGATTCAGCACCAGCCACGGCCGAACGCTCGAAGCAACGAATCGGCGACTGGCTGGCCGCCCGCAACCTGCGTTTCGGCGAACTGGTGCTCGACAACGGTTCCGGCCTGTCACGCGTCGAACGGATCAGTGCCGACAGCCTGAACCGCCTGTTGCTCGACGCCTGGAAGAATCCGGTGATGCCGGAGTTCGTGTCCAGCATGCCCATCGTCGGCATCGACGGCACGATGAAGAAGCGCCTGAATAGCTCCGACGCGGCAGGCCGCGCCCATATCAAGACCGGCACGCTGGATGGCGTCAAGGCGGCTTCGGGCTACGCGCTGGATGCGCAGGGGCGCCGCTACGCCTTCACCTTCCTGATCAACCACCCGAAGGCCCAGGCTGGCAGCGCGGCCATCGACGCCCTGCTCGTCTGGGTGGCCCAGCGCCGGGTTGGCGAGAAAATACCGGTGCTGGAAAATGAGTGAGCGCTCGCCCTTTGTCGCCGACTTCCTGAACGAAAGCGGCCTGAACCGCCAGTTCGTCTTCGACCTGAGCGCTCTGCCCGCTGACATCGCCGACAAGTTGGCGCCGCAAGCCGGCGAGCGCCAGTTGATCCTGTTTGGCCATGGCGGACGACGGCTGTGGGAATGCGTCAAGGCATCCGGCCTGACTGGCGAAAACCCCATAGACGACTACAGTATCCGCACTGTCGAACGCTGGTTTGCCGAGCAGGTGCCCGGCCACCGCTACCGCATCCTGTTTCCCGGCGACCAGCCGATCGGCCTACAGGCCCTGGGCAAGCTGGCCGGATGGCACCATCCGTCGCCGATCATGGTCGGGGTCGACCGTGAATGGGGTAGCTGGTACGCCTATCGGGCCGCGGTCATTGCCGACACCGATTTTGCGCCATCGCCAGCCGAGGAGGCACGCAGCCCGTGCCCGAGCTGTGTGACCAAACCCTGCGTTGCCGCCTGCCCGGCCGATGCTCTGCACGGCGGCCAGTTCGATCTCGAGCGCTGCAGCCGCTACCGCCTGCAGCCGGAATCAGCGTGCGCCCACGGCTGCCGGGCCCGCCAGGCCTGCCCTGTGGGCAGCCAGCATCGCTACGAAGATGCCCAGATCATGCACAGCTACTCGCGATCGCTGGCTGTGATCCGTCAGTACTACCGCTGACAGGTTCCGGAATCGCCGCCTGCCATGACAACACCTGAAAGCCATCGCCACAACCTGTTCGAAGACGCCCAGGCCCTGCTCGTCGCCCCCTTGCTGGTCGCTTTTGCCATCTTCCTGTTCCGCGAAGCCGGCCTGCTGACGGGCGGCACGGTCGGCATCGCCTTCCTGATCCACTATCTGAGCAGCTGGCCGATCGGACTGGTGCTGTTCGTGGTCAATCTGCCCTTCTATGCACTGGCGTTGCGAGCCATGGGCAAGGCCTTTACGGTCAAGACCTTCCTGTCGATCACCCTGCTCTCGCTGTACACCGAATTGCTGCCGGCGCTAATCCACCTGCAGTCGCTGAACCGTGGCTTCGCCGCCGTGATGGGCGGTTTTCTGGCCGGGATCGGGCTGCTGATCCTGATCCGCCACAAGGCCAGCCTGGGCGGCCTCGGCATTCTGGTCATCCATTTGCAGAACACGCGCGGCTGGCGAGCCGGCAAACTGCAGATGGCGGCCGATTTCCTGATTCTCGGTGCTGCAATTTTCGTGCTCGATCCGGTCAGCGTCGGCTGGTCCATCGTCGGTGCGCTGGCACTCAATCTGGTGATTGCGGTCAATCACAAGAACGGGCGCTACATGGGCACCTAATGCCCGGCCTGCCGCTCGGCTTCGAGCAACCAATGCAATACCCTGGCAAACAGTTTGTCCGGACTGAACGGCTTGGCCAGGTAGTCGTTCATCCCGGCCTCCAGACAGGCCTGGCGATCCTCGGCGAAGGCGTTGGCCGTCAGGGCAATGATCGGCAGCCGCTCCCGCTGCGGCATGGCCCGAATACGGCGGGTCGCCTCCAGACCATCCATTTCGGGCATCTGGACATCCATCAGCACCAGGTCGTAATCCCGTTCGCGGACCCGCTCAACCGCTGCCGCGCCGTTTTCAACGACATCGACGACAAGCAACTGGTCTTCGAGCATTTCGACGACGACCTCGCGATTGACCCAACTGTCCTCGGCGAGCAGGACGCTGCGCCCGGCAAAGCGATGACGCAACAGTTCATTGGCGGCATTGACGACAGCACCTTCGCTGGCGTTCGGCGCAGGCTCGCCATCGGCCAGGCAGACAGTAAACCAGAAGCGACTCCCGACGCCCGGCGTACTGTCGCAGCCGGCATCGCCACCCATCAGTTGGGCCAGTCGCCGCGTGATGACCAGCCCGAGCCCGGTCCCGCCATGGACGCGGGTCGACGAGCTGTCGACCTGGTGGAAGGGCTGGAATAGTTGTGCCCGAGACTCAGGCGACATTCCCGGCCCGCTATCGACGACTTCGAAGCGGATCAGATGGCCGCTATCGTTGCGCGATAGTTCATGGCAACGCAGGACGACGCTGCCGGCCTCGGTGAATTTGACGGCATTGCCCAGATAGTTGAGTAGCGACTGGCGCAAACGCACGGTGTCACCGTGCAGGCCGACCGGCAATTCGCCAAACTCTTGGCGCAGGGACAGCCCCTTGCGCCGCGCCTCGTCAGCCAGGACTTCGAGCGCACCGGTACACACGACAGACAGGTCGAGCGGCTTGGCTTCAAGCGTCATGCGGCCAGCCTCGATTTGCGACAGGCTGAGTACGTCATGAATGATTTCGAGCAGATGCTGACCGGCTGCATCGATCCGGTCCAGACGTTCGCCCTGCTTTTCGCTGACACCGTCGCGCCGCATCAGATAGGCCATGCCGGTAATGGCATTGAGCGGCGTCCGAATCTCGTGGCTCATGTTGGCCAGAAAGGCCGACTTGGCACGGTTGGCCGTTTCCGCCAGATCCTTGGCCACGGTCAGCTCGCGGGTTCGCTCGCGGACTACACCTTCGAGGTTTTCCCGGTACTTGGCGAGTTCCCGCTCGACCTGCTTGCGCTCGGTGATATCCCGGGCGCTGCCGACAGTGCCGATCACCTGCCCCGAAGCATCGACGAAGGGGGCTTTGAAGGCATCTATGCACAGATAACGCCCCCGCACATTGCCCATTTCCTCGAAAGCGCTCGGTACGCCCCGGCGCAGGGTTTCGAGGTCCGTCGCCAGACATTGCTCGCCGAAAGTGAACCATTGGCTGTCCTCCGGATGCGCGGCGCGCTCCCGCTCGGCAAAGAACAAATCGGTCTTGCCCACCGGCTCGCCGGTGTCGCTGGCACACAGCAAGCAACTGGCCATCGCCTGATTGGCGAACAGGTAGCGTCCTTCCAGATCCTTGGCCCAGATCATGTCGGGTACGTTGTCGCACATCAGGCGCAGCATGGCGGCCAGCCGCGAGGCGTTTTCCTCGGCCGCCGCCAGCGCGGCTTCGATCCGGCGGCGCTCGACGATTTCGTCGTGCAACTGCAGATAGCCTTCGATGGCCTGGGTGGTCCACCGTGTATTGGCCGCACCGCGAAAGAGGATGAGGGCAGTCGTAAAGACGATCACGATCGCCAGAAAACCAAAAAAGCTGTCCCCTTTTTCATGCCAGAGCCAAACGTAGCGAACCAGCACGGGACCGGAGGCAATCAGCGCGATTTCAGTATAGAAGCGCTGCAGCACGGCATAAGCCAGTGCCGTGACAGACACCATGCCGTATGCCAGGAAGACCGCCAGCGCGTGGTACAGAGGATCAGCGTCAACCGGCACCAACACCGTACCGGTCGCTACCGATACTGCGGCAAAGAGTCCCAGCAGTCGGCGCCGGCGGAGGTGAGACTCGGCGTTGTCGATGCTGAGTCCGACATGCCGGACCCATGCTTCGTAGCCAATCATTGCCAGGCAGGTCAGCAGGGTCACGCCGATCCAGGCAAAAATGGTGTTTTGCCCCGCTCCTGATTTTTCGAGCGCCGTCGTGAAGATCAGCGAAACCAGCGCGATCCCGATCGCATTCCCTGGCGCATGACCAAAAAAGGTTTCGATACGAATCAGGTGGATGCGCCGCTCGATAGGCAGTTTGCTCGCCGCTTCGCCAAAGCCGGCCAGCGAGAAGAAATCACGCTTCACGTACCCTCCCCCGGCAAAATACAATATTTCCGATTTTGCCAGTTATGTCATTTTATTGCCAGCTCAAATTGATCTTACGGCAAAGAGCGCATTCCAGCCGCGGATGACGCGATAGCCGACCCACAAGCCAAGCAAGGCAATCAGAATCCAGGCGACAGGGATGCCGATGATGGTGATGATCAGCAAGCCATAAACGATCAACCACAAAAGGGTGAACCAGAAGGTACGAATCTGCCAGCGGAAGTGACTTTCCAGCCAGGTGCCGCTGACCTCGCCCCGCTTCAGGTAATTGAGAAAGACCGCCACCAAGGACGGCAGGCCGAAGACGAAGCCGCCGGCCACCGTTGCCGCCGAAGTGACGCCGATCAGCACGGCAATGGCGTGCAGACCGTAGATGAAGTGGGTGTATTGCACCAGTGAAAGGCGCACACCCTTGAGATCGTCGACGGGAACGGGTTCCTGCATGGCTTATTCCTCCGGGAGATATTTCTGCATGAGCAGCGCATGGCCGGCTGCCGGGTCGAGCACATAGGGCGCGAATCCGGCCTGTTGATAGGAAGCCATTGCCCGCGTGTTGTTGGACAGCACTTCCAGCGTCAGCTTACAGCAACCGAGTTGCCGGGCGCGTTGTTCGGCCCAGGCCAGCAGCGCCTGACCGATGCCCTGACCGCGCAAGTTTTCGCGCACCACGATATCGTGGACATTGAGCAGCGGCCTGGCGGCAAAGGTGGAGAAGCCGGCGAAGCAGTCGATCAGGCCGACCGCCTTGCCGTCGAGCCAGGCCAGCGCGCCATGAAAGCCCGGAACTTCCTTCAAGGTACTGACCAGATGGACCTTGGCATAGTCCGAAAGGCCGTCACCGCCACCCATCGGATCACGGGCGTAATGCTCGAGCAGGTCGTGAAAGGCCTCAACGTGGCAGAGATCGGCCAGATCAGTGGCGGTAATGACAAGACGGGAATGCATGGCTGACGGCGCCTGAAAGCAGAAGAAGGGCGTCATATTAAAGCGCCCGCCCGGCATTTCTCAACTCATCACAAAAATGGTTTCCGTTCCCTCGTCCCAGCCGTCCCACAGATAGTCATCGGCCTTGCCATCGGCGATCAGGCGCAGGGCGTAATTGACCTGCTCCTTGTAGAAATCGCAGAAGGCGCCGATCTTGTCCATGCCGCCGTTCATCTCGAAAGCTTCGGCCGGACACGGCGAACCGCAGAAGTGACGGATCGCGCAATCGCCACACGGGCTGAATCGATCGACATCGCGCGTCGTCACCTCGCGGAAGGCTGCGGAATCCAGTGCAGCCTCGACCCCGCCAGTCAGCAGGCTGCCGCCATTGAAGCGCGGCAGGCCGATGAACTCGCTGCACGGGTAGAGGCTGCCGTCGGCGGCCAGCGCGAAGAAGGCACGGCCACCGCCGCAGGGCGAGATGTCGCACATCAGCCGACGGGCCGTCGGGGCCAGGATGCCGATCAGGATATTGGCGAAATTGGCGACCATCAGCTTGCGCCCCGTTTCCTGGTAAAGCTCGTAGGTCCGGTCGAGGGCGACGAAGAAGGCCTTGCCCATGTCGCCATCGGCCGGCTTGACGCCGCGCGCCCCGGGCAAGGTGCAACGCAGGGTGTTGAGCATGCAGGTCGGCACTTCGTTGGCATGGAACAGCTCGACCATGTGCGTCAGGTAGGGCAGATTCTCCGTCGTGCAGGTCGTGATGACACTCCACGAACCGTAGCCACGCAGCTTTTCCATGGCTCGCAGCACCTTGTCGTGCACGCTCTTGCCGCCCCAGGTCCGGCGGGTCGCATCGGTAATGCCAGCGACCGGGCCGTCGAGCGACAGGCCGATGCTGACATTGCGCGAGGTCAGGAAGTCGAGCGCCGCATCGTCGAGCAGCGTGCCATTGGTCTGCAGACCAAAGACGAAATCGTCGGCGAAAGCATCGATCGCCGCGAATACAGCGGCCTGGTTCATCAGCGGCTCGGCGCCGTGGAAGATGGCGCGCGGCTTGCGATCGGCCGGCATCACCGAACGGAAATAGTCGCGCAGCTTGCCCAGCGAAGCGAGCAGCGTCTCGACCGGCATGTGGCTGCCGCTGCTGCGCTGGCTATCGGGCAGGTAGCAGTAGGTGCAATTGAGATTGCAGCGCTCGGTGGGGTTGAGATAGACGCCGGAAGGCTTCAGGCCAAAGCGCAGGGCGTGCAGTTCCCGCGAAAACTGTTCGACCATGGCGCCATAGGCGGCGAGCAGGGCCGGATCGCGGCCAGCTTCATGAATGCGGGTCTTGTCGACCAGCGCCCAGAAGGCCGTCTGTGGATCAGTGACTGCGGCATAGAGCGGGTGGCCGATATCGAGCGCTTGGAAAAGCGTGCCGCGGGCGGCACGCTCGGCGATTGCTGCGATCACTTGGCCGCCTTCCGATCCATCAGCACATAGTGCGAGAGGCCGATGCCGTCCGGGTTGCAGCTCTTGCGGATGGCGATGGTCGGGGCCACCGGCTGCGCATGCTGGGCAGCGGTCGGCTGGGTTTCAACGGTATTGGACGCGACTTGAGAAACGATCTTGGGCATTTTCCACTCCTCGGGAAGACAAAAACAAAAAAGGCCCCGGCTGAGTACACGCTGGTTGCATGTACTCAGCCGGAGCCCTTGCCTTGGCTCCAGTCAGGAATCGATTCGTCTTCTGGCTTCCGGATCAGCCGAAGCGCTGCGCCTTCCCTGCGGAGTCAAGCTCGCAAGTGGCTGGTCTGGCGACCATGCAGTCTTCGTCCCCGGTTACAGCGGCGGGCCCGCCACGGATTCGCACCGTGTTCCGTATTTCGATTCCAACAGGAGCGCCGATTCTCTCAGGCCGGCGAGTCGTGGGTCAATTCATCCTAAATGCCTAGTTCCTGCCACATTGTGTCGACGCGTTTCTTGACATCAGCATCCATGACGATGGGCCGCCCCCACTCGCGGTTCGTTTCGCCTGGCCACTTGTTGGTCGCGTCCAGCCCCATCTTGGAGCCGAGACCGGCCACCGGACTGGCGAAGTCGAGGTAGTCGATCGGCGTGTTGTCGACCAGCGTTGTGTCGCGCGTCGCGTCCATGCGCGTCGTCATCGCCCAGATCACTTCCTTCCAGTCGCGGATGTCGATGTCGTCGTCCACCACGATGATCGTCTTGGTGTACATGAACTGGCGCAGGAAGCTCCAGATGCCGAACATGATGCGCTTGGCGTGGCCGGGGTAAGCCTTCTTGATACTGACAATGGCCATCCGGTACGAACAGCCCTCCGGCGGCAGGTAGAAGTCGACGATTTCCGGGTACTGCTTTTGCAGCAGCGGCACGAAGACTTCGTTCAGCGCCACGCCGAGCACGGCCGGCTCATCGGGCGGCTTGCCGGTGTAGGTGCTGTGATAGATCGGATCGCGGCGCATGGTGATGCGCTCGATGGTGAACACCGGGAATTCGGCCTGCTCATTGTAATAGCCGGTGTGGTCGCCGTACGGCCCTTCAAGCGCCATCTCGCCGGGATGAATGACGCCTTCCAGAACGATCTCGGCCGAAGCCGGCACCTGCAAACCGGAGCCAATGCATTGCGTCAGCTCGGTCTTGCCGCCGCGCAGCAGGCCGGCGAACTGGTATTCGGACAGCGAATCGGGCACCGGCGTCACGGCACCGAGGATGGTCGCCGGGTCGCAGCCGAGCACCACCGCCACCGGGAAGGGCTGACCGGGATTAGCCAACTGGAACTCGCGAAAATCGAGTGCCCCGCCGCGATGCGCCAGCCAGCGCATGATCACCTTGTTCGGTCCGAGCACCTGCTGGCGATAGATGCCGAGGTTCTGCCGGTTCTTGTGCGGCCCCTTGGTAACCACCAGGCCCCAAGTGATCAGCGGCGCGATATCGCCTGGCCAGCAGTGCTGGATCGGCAGGCGCGACAGATCGACATCCTTGCCCTCCCAGACAATCTCCTGACACGGCGCGTTCGACACCTTCTTCGGCGCCATGTTGAGCACCTGCTTCAGGATCGGCAGTTTGTCCCAGGCGTCTTTCAGACCCTTCGGCGGCTCGGGTTCCTTGAGGTAGGCGAGCAGCTTGCCGACTTCGCGCAGCGCCTGCACCGACTCCTCGCCCATGCCGAGCGCCACCCGTTTCGGCGTGCCGAACAGGTTGGCCAGCACGGGAATGCTGTGCCCCTTGGGTTTCTCGAACAGGATGGCCGGCCCTTCGGCACGCAGCACGCGGTCGCAGATTTCGGTCATTTCGAGGTAGGTATCAACCTCGACGCCAACGCGCTTCAGTTCGCCGGTCTTTTCCAGTTGCGACATGAAGTCGCGCAGATCGTGATATTTCATCGGGTGCGATACGAGAAGTGGCAGCCGACACAGGCTGAGGTCAGGTTGGGCAGCAGGGCAATCGCCTTGTCGCGGTCGCCGGTCTTGGCGACGCTAGCGAATTCGCTGACCGCCTTGTGGCCATCCATGCCGATGCCGTGCATGGCCGGCGGCATGTGCGGGCCAGGCCTTGCATCGAAAGGCTTGCTGCGATGCTTGCCCATGGCCGACATGCCGAGCTTGGTCTCGGCCGACTCTCCGGCTTCCTTGACCTTGCCTTCGGCCATCAGCGACAGCACTTCATTGACGGCGACCAGGTTGTCGAGCATTTCCTGGCGCAGTGATTCCTGCGCCGGGGCGGGTAGTTTGGCCAGTTGGCGGGTGTCTTCGGCAAATGCTCCGGTCGACAGGCAGAGCAGGACAAAAATAAGGACTTTCACCACAAGTTCCTCCCTGAAACCAGAAAATCGACGACGATGCCGACAAAAATACTCAACCCAACCCAGTTGTTGTGCAGAAAAGCCTTGAAGCACGGCATCCGTTCCCGGCCGCGAATCCAAGTGTAGTGCACGCCCATGATGCAGGTCGCCACGGCCAGTCCGGCGTAAAAAGCCGGGCCACGGTTCAGCGTGTAGCCAATCCCGCCGATGATGGCGAGGGTCACGCCATAGCACAGCATCACGGCCGCCACATCGAAACGGCCGAAGGTGATGGCCGAGGTCTTGATCCCGATTTTCAGGTCATCGTCGCGGTCGACCATGGCGTATTCGGTGTCGTAGGCCACCGCCCAGAAGACATTGGCGAGCAGCAGCCACCATGCTTCGGCGGGCACTTCGCCGAGATGCGCGGCGTAAGCCATCGGGATGCCGAAACCGAAGGCAACACCGAGATAGGCCTGGGGAATGGCGAAAAAGCGCTTGGTGAAGGGATAGCTCGCCGCCAGGAAGACGGCCGGCAGCGACAGCCAGATGACCAGCGTATTGCCGAGAAAAACAACCAGCAAAAATGAAAGCAGAGACAGCCCGGCAAACAGCGCCAGCGCCTCCGTGGTGGTCACCTTGCCGGCGGTGAGCGGGCGCTCTTTCGTGCGCTCGACGTGCTTGTCGAAATCGCGGTCGGCGTAGTCATTGATCACGCAGCCGGCTGAACGCATCAGCACCGTGCCGAGGATGAAGATCCAGACCACGATCCAGTTCGGCCGGCCGAGCGCCGAGAGCCACAGTGCCCACAGCGTCGGCCAGAGCAGCAGCAGGATGCCGATCGGCTTGTCGAGCCGCATCAGTTTTTCGTAGAGGTTGATTCTTTCTTTGAGCGCGGACCAGTTCATCCGTTGATTTTACCTTGGCAAGTACGGTCAAATGCAGAAAAGGGCCGCCTCTTGGCGATTCAGGCCGTGCCGGCCCGGCTCGCCTTCTGCCAGGCCACCACCGCCTGCCCGGAGTAAGCCAGAATGGCCTGATAGCGTTCCGGCGACAGGGCGTGCCGCAGCGAAGCGAAGAGTTGCTGCGTGCCCTCCTGGGCCTGCGCCGATTCCGGCACGATATCGGAAAGCAGAGCAATCTGGATATTGGCCAGCGCGTCGGCCAGCAGGCGCCAGCCCAGCTCCGGCATCTGCTGATTGAGCGCCACCATCATGCTGCCCAGCGGCTGCACGATGCCTGCGACCTGCTCCGCATTCTCGCAGGCGGCCATCGCATGCCACAGCGCCAGATGGATGCCACGGCGCAGATCGACCTTGAAGTCGATGGCATCCGACTCGACCGCATCGATCTGCTCGAAATAGGTCTGGAAAAGCATGTCGTTGCGCGCGTCCAGCCGGGTGCGCAAGCCGCCGATCAGTGCCGTCAGGGCATGAATGGCATCCAGCTTGAAGGCCTGGGTATACGCCAGTCCCCACTGGTCGAGACCACTGATCAGCAGGGCCAGCCGTAAGGCCCGCGCCTCGTCACTGGCAGCGGCCTGGCACCAGTCGTAACAATGGGCGGCCACCTCACCGAGCACGCCGACATCCGGTGCGGCATCGGCCACCACCGCCTGGCGGAAGACCCCGGCAAATACATCCTGGGCCATCCGCGCTGCCAGTCGCTGGGTATCGGCATTGGCCAGTGCGGCGAGCTGGTCGGCAGGTATTGGGACGGCAGTGTTCATGGGCTTCGACCTGAAAAAAAGGAAACATTTTACCGGGGGAATGCCGCTCACACTGACTGCTACGGCACGCCGGTCAACTCAGGGGAAAATCCGGCGCCGCGCTTCCGCTCAGCAGCAAACGCGATTTCGTCCGTTCCGCTTGGCCCGATAAAGCTTGTCGTCAGCCCGCTCGATCAAGGTCATGTACGAACTTTCCTCGCCGGGAAGCATGGTGCACACACCAACGCTGATCGTGATCGTGCCCGCCGGCGAGAGGGCATGCGGAATTTTCAGGGCAGCCACCACTTCACGGCACTTCTCGGCAATCTGCTGGGCCGCGTCAGATGGGGTCTGCGGCAGGACAAAGGCGAATTCCTCGCCGCCGTAGCGGGCAAACAGGTCCGTCGAACGCAAGGGCATCTGGCTGACTTCGCGGGCCAGACGGATCAGGCACTCATCCCCCTTCACATGGCCGTAATGGTCGTTGTAACCCTTGAAATGATCGACATCAAACATCAGCAGCGACAGCGGTTCCCGGCTGCGCTTGCCACGCGCCCACTCGGCGGCCATCGTATGATCGAACAGGCGGCGGTTGGCGATGCCGGTCAAGCCATCCTGATTTGACCAAGCCTCCAGCTTGCGATTGAGTTCGAAAACCTCCTCCTCCATCTGCTTGCGCGCCGATATGTCGAACATGAAGCCGACCAGGTCGGTCGTTACGCCGTTGGTGTCGCGGATAACATGCACCACGTCGCGAATCCACACATAGCTGCCATCGGCCTTCAAGGCCCGGTAATCGGCCTCATGATCGACGCCCTGCTCGGACTGGCTGATGCAAAAATTGGCCGTCTTTTCCCTATCCTCCAGATGGATGCGCTCAATCCAGTCCATCGCGCCGAGCCAACTGTCACGCGGCCAGCCGAGCAGCGTCTCGATCTGCGGGCCAATATAGTCAAACTGCTTGGTCTGCCAGTTGATCTTCCACGGAATCGCCTTGGTCGATTCGAGCAGGGTCTTGTACACACCCCAGTCGTCGCTGCGTTCGAGCTGATCAATGCCATTGAAGGCCTGCGCTATTTCCATGCTTTCTCCTTTATTGCCAGCGAAACGACTCAGGGCTTCCAGTCAGGCACGACACCGCGCGCCATGTCGAGAGTTTCCCGGTTGTACATCAGGACGGTGTCTGCCGAGACCATCGCCGAGTCGGCCACCGTCAACGCATACTCACCGACCAGCGTGCCGTCACCATGAATGGTGTTGGACGGTGTGTACAGGGCGTAGCCATAGGGAATACGGAAGGCCGTGAAATCGAAGCGCCCGGCCGCCACCGGCTTGCCGATCACGATGTAGCCGCCACACTCAGGCGAAGTCGGGATGTGAATATGCGGAAACGCGTGGGTCTCGACAAAAATGCCACCCCCGCCGCGCTTCTTCATCAGAAAATCTTTCTTGTAGTCCGGCGTGTAGTCGTACTGCATCAGCGCGATCGGGCAATGCTCAGTGGCAATGCTGAAATCGCTTCCGCTCGGAACCAGTTGCAAGCCGTAATACAGGACGTTGTCGGGCGTCGCGCTCACCGTCGGGATGGCAAAACCGGGTGGCACAAGCAGCGCGCCCATCGCCCCGAAGGTATTGGCGTCACCGCCACTGACCACCTTGATACCTGCTGTCAGCGCTGCCTGCGTGTCGTACCAGCGGGCATCGACCGAAGCATGCGGCGGTTTGGCAGCGCTCAGTTGCAGCAGGCGGGCGTCTTCGATATCGAAATGCCAGCTGGCGACCCCGGCTTCGATGAAGGCCACATTCCTGCCGGTCGTCAGTACCGGTTTCTCCGGATCGGGCTGGCCGTCACGGATCGCATAACGGGTAATTCGAACACTTTCGATGACAGCATCACGCAGCAGATGCTTGTGCAATTTTCCTGTCTTCCCGCTCATCCGTTCTTCCCTAACGTTTCCGGCGGCACATCCTATCAGGCTTTTGTCATGTTCCGTAACATTGTGAAGGCAAAACCCCGTATGCCCCGAAGGGAAGAAAAACGGGGCAGCCCCAGCCAGCCCAAGCCTAACGCCGGCGCTCGGCAAACTCGATGATCTCGCGCTGAATTGTCGCCGTCTTCTCCGCCCGCTCGCCGCGGTAGAACAGGTTGTAGGCCTCGAACGGAATCAGCCGGCCATCCGGCTGGGCAAAGTGGATGCAGGATTTCTTCAGGGCGCGCAGGTCGAGGTTGGCGGCATCCATAAACTGGACGATCAGCACCCGGAACACGTTCTCGTAGGCGAGTTCCGGCGCTGAAATCACCGGCAGGCAGCAGAGCAAGGCAGACAGGCAACTGGCCTGCGACTCCGGCGAATGATTGGTCGAGAACAACTTGAACACGGCATCCTTCATGGCCGGATCGCGCTCAAAAACAATGGTGTTGCGCGGCCCGGCCAGCAAGGCTTCCGGCCCGAGGTGACGAGTCAGCGGCATGACCTCGTCGCCCAGCTTCAGCGCATAGCCCATGGCCAGCGTATCGGGGTTGCACGGCACCGGCACGATATCCTCGAGCGTGAACAGGCCCGATTGTTCGGCCACCCGGCGCCGCACTTCGCTGACGGTCAGGCGGTGGCGCTTCGGCTCGAAATCAAGATTCCGCCCGGCATCGGACACCGGCTGCAGCGTCACGCCGCGTACGCAGCGATATTTCAGGCCATGCTGGATGACGGCACCGATTTCCTCGTCGTTGACGCCGCGTTTGACAGTCATCACCAGCGTCGTCGAAATACCGTGCGCTTCCAGATTGGCCAACGCCCGCTCGTGAATCACCGCCAGATCGGCGCCGCGCATGTGTTGCAGCACCTCGTCGCGCAGCGAATCGAACTGCAGGTAAATTTCAATGCCCGGTTTGTAGGTCGCCAGCCGCGCGACAAAATCCGGCTCCAGCGCCAGGCGCAGGCCGTTGGTATTGACCATCAGATGCCGGATCGGCCGCGCCTTGGCGGCATCGAGAATGGCGAAAAAATCCGGGTGCAGGGTCGGCTCGCCGCCGGACAGCTGCACCACATCGGGCTCCCCTTCGTTGGCAACGACGGCATCGAGCATCGCTTCAACCTCGGCCAGCGAACGATGCGTCTGCCGCTCCGGCCCCGACTCGGCATAGCACACCGGACAACGCAGGTTGCAGTGCTCGGTGATCTCGACCACCGACAGGCAAGAGTGCTGCATGTGATCGGGACACAGGCCACAGTCGTAGGGACAACCGTGCTGCATGGCCGTATTGAAGCGTTCCGGCATTTCCGGCGCCTTGACGTAGACCTCGCGGCACAGGCGGTAATACTCTGCATCGTCGGCAATCAGCACACGTTCGGTACCGTGCGCCGGGCACCACTTGTCGAGGAAGACCTCGTTACCCTTGATGACGATCTTGGCTTCGACCTGGCGCAGGCAGGTGGTGCACACCGAGGTGGTGGTGTCGTAGAACAACCAGGGACGGTTCTTGCGGCTCATTACTTGTCCTTTGCAGGGTGATCGCGTTTCCAGTCATCGGCCTGGCGGCGGGCTTCGGCCTGCGCCTCCGGGGGCAACTGCTTCTGGTACAGGTTGGCGAGGTAGGCGTTATCGGCGGCATAGGCCCACTTCAGGGCGGTCTGATAATCCGGTGCGCCGTTGCGGGCGCTGGTGTAAAGCTGGGTGAGGCTGAACAGCGCGTGCTTGTTTCCGGCATCGGCTGCCCGGCGATACCAGTAGGCCGACTTTTCGCGGTCGGTCGCCTGGTAATGGCTGCCGAGGATCATCTGCGCCTGCTGGTTGCCGCCTTCCGCCAGATCGAGCCAACGCCGCAGGCTTTCCGCCTCGTTGGCCGCAACCCCGCCGGAGCCGCGCTGGTAGCTGGTCGCCAGGACCATTTCCGTCGGCCGGTCACCGCTGGCCACCTTGGGGTAGTAGATGGCGACGGCACTATTGTCGGGCAGCGGCGTCTGATGCACGCTGATGCAGGCCGACAGGGTCAGGCTGCCAAGGATGACGGCAAAGATGCGCATCATGACTTCCACCTCGCGGCTTCCTGGCGCGCCCGCTCGATGTCGGGGCGCTTCATGCCCTTTTCCAGGCGGGCGACCTCATCATCCGATGCCGCCAGGACATACCATTTCAGCGCTTCGCCCATGCTGCCGGCCCGTTCGGCCATTTGCCCCAGACGATGCCGGGCCAGCCGGCTCGGCCCGGCTGCGGCAAGATAGAGTTCGCGGGCGGCGGCGCGGTCGGTAACGCCGAGCGGTGGTCCGCCCTTGTCGAGTTGTTCGGCCAGCCACAGCCGATTGCCGAGATGCGATTCGGCCGCCCGGCGGAACCAGGCCAGCGCCTCGTCCGGCGCTGGCGGCGTGCCGCCCCAGCCCTTGGCCAGCATGTCGCCCAGCGCAAATTGGGCATCGCCGTTGCCGGCCTCGGCCGACTTGCGCATCCACAAAGCCGCCTTGTTCATGTCCAGCGGCAGGCCCGACGAACCGTAGCGATAGCTCGACGCCAACTGGTATTGCGCGACACGGCCGCCCTTCTCGGCCGCCGGCACGAACTGTTTGGCGGCCCGTTCGTCGGCCGGCGGGGCCAGCCGGATCGACATGCAGCCGAGACCGACGATGCTCGCCAGCCCGACCAGCAAAGTCAGACGACGCGGCCAGGCGGCCGGATAATGGCGGTCAACGGACATCTTCGCCTTCCTTTTCCCGGCGCTCGCCCATCCAGCTGCGCAAAATCCACCACACCCCGGCCGCCCCCAACAACAGGCTGACCAGGCCGATCGCGGCAATGCCGCCGACCTCTCCCGACGTGCTCCCGAGCACGACGCACAAGCCGCCACCAGCAATGCACAACAGGCCGATACTGATCAGGAACACCCGACCGATCACTTTCAGAATGGCTAACACGCTCAAGCTCTCCTTTCGCTGTCACTGTCCGCCTGCACCTTGCCGGAGGGCCTGAAGGTCAGCCACAGGATGCCGCCGCCGAAGGCCATCACCAGCCCGCCAATCAACGCCGGCACACTCCAGCCGAAGGCCGAGACGCATGTCCCGCCACCCACGATGGCGAGCAGGCCGACAATCAGCACCAGCCCCTTGCCGACGATATCCATCACATCCTTCATTGCGCCCCCTTTTCCGCTGGCCTCAACAAGGCCGGCGGCCATTGCCGCCAGACCACCGGCAGATAGACCGCCAGTCCGATCAGGCACACCCACTGGATGCCTGACAGCCCGAGCGGATAGGCATAGGGAATCGGCTTGATCGCATCGATCAGCAAACGCCAGCCGAGATAGCCGACCAGCATGAGCTTGAACAGCAGCCCGGGCTGCACGGCCAGCCGCTGCCGCATGCTCGCCAGCCCCCACCAGAACAGGCCGGCGAAGACGATTTCGTAGAGCTGGGCCGGATGGCGGGGAATGCCGTCGCCAAAATCGACGGCCCACGGCAGGCCGCTCGGGTTGCCGTGTGTGCCGTCGGCCAGCCCGGCCAGGAAACAGCCGACCCGCCCGATCATCAGGCCGATCAGGACGGGAAAGACGAAGGCATCGCCGGTCGAGTGCGTGATGCCGTTCAGCTTCTTGGCGATCTCGACACCGATCAGCCCGCCAAGCAGGCCGCCGACCATCGACTGCCCGCCGAACAACAGGGCCGGCATTGACCAGTACTGCAGGAACAGATGTGGCATCTCGATCCAGAACACCGCCTTGTTGCCGATTGCCGCGCCGAAGATGCAGCCAACCGCCACGACAAAACCCTCGCCGTGCAGGATGCTCCCGCCCCCGGTCCGCCGCCGGAGCAGCCGGTAATAGGCAGCGCCAAGAGCAAGGGCCAGCATTTCGAAAATGCCGTGGACCAGGGCTGCCTGTTCGTTCGGGATGAGGGTCATGGTGTGCACGTTCATGAGCGCTCCTCAACGGCATTCGCCGCGCAGGGCGAGAACCTTCTCCTGCAGATGCTCGGGCGTCGCCTCCCCGGCCGGGACCGGGGCACCGACATGCAGGGCGATATCGGAAAACGCCCCACGCCGGAATGGTGTCTGCATGGCATGGCCATCGACCCGCGAGAAAAAGCTGCCCCACAGGCCGGACAGCGCCATCGGTATGACCGGCACCGGGTTGACGGCGAGGATGCGGCTGATGCCGGGACGGAAGGGCTGCAGTTCGCCATCGGGCGTGATGTGCCCTTCCGGGAAGATGCCGACCAGATCGCCGTTGGCCAGCGCCTTCGCCACCTCGGTGAAAGCCGCTTCCATCATCACGGGATTTTCCTTGGCCGAGGCAATGGGGATGGCCCCGCAATGGCGGAAGACGAAGCCGAGCAGCGGCATCTTGAAAATTCGATGGTCCATCACGAAGCGGATCGGCCGCGGCGAAGCCCCCATGATGATGACCGCATCGGCAAAGCTGACATGGTTGGCAACCAGCACCGCCGCCCCTTCTTGCGGGATGTTCTCCACCCCGCTCATGCGCAACCGATACACCGCCTTGACCAGCAGCCAGGCAACGAAGCGGAGCAGGAACTCGGGTACCAGCCCGTAGATGTAGATGGCCACCGCCGCGTTGAGCAGCGCCGCGATGCCGAACAGGGCCGGCATCGACAGCCCTTCGCCGAGCATGGCGGCTGCCCCCAGTGCGCCAACCACCATGAACAGCGCATTGAGGATGTTGTTGGCAGCGATGATGCGTGCCCGGTGTTCAGCCGAACTGCGCAGCTGGACCAGCGCGTAAAGCGGCACGATGAAGAAACCGCCGAAGACGCCGAGCATCATCAGGTCGAACAGCACGCGCCAGATGGCCGGGATGCTGAGCAGGGCGAGCAGTTCGTGCGGCGTCGTACCGGGCAGCCCGACCGGCGAAGCGAAGTACAGATCCAGCCCGAACAGGGTCAGACCGATGGAGCCGAAAGGTACCAGGCCAATTTCGACATGCTTGCCGGACATCCGCTCGCAGAGCATGGAACCAAGGCCGATGCCGACCGTGAAGGTGGCGAGCAACAGGGTCACTGCCGACTCGCCGCCGCCGAGCACGAACTTGGCGTATGCCGGGAACTGGGCGAGGAAGAGCGCACCGTAGAGCCAGAACCAGGAAATGCCGAGGATGGACAGGAAGACGGTACGGTTCTGCCGGGCGAAGGCGATGTTGCGCCAGGTTTCGCTGAGCGGATTGAGATTGACCTTCAGTTCCGGCGCAGGGGCTGGCGCGGCGGGAATGCCGCGGCTGGTCAGATAACCGGCAAAGGCAACGACCAGCCCGCCAACGGCGATCCAGGCCGGATGCTCGACTGAACCGGCGAGCAGGCCGCCGGCCAGGGTGCCGATCAGGATGGCAACGAAGGTGCCGGCCTCGATCAGCGCATTGCCGCCGACCAATTCTTCCTCGTGCAGATGTTGCGGGATGATCGCGTACTTGACCGGGCCGAACAGCGTGGAATGGCAGCCGAGCAGGAACAGCGCGCCCATCAGCACGGGCAGGCTGGTCATGAAGAAACCGGCGGCAGCGACGCCCATGATGACCATCTCCAGCACCTTGACCAGCCGGGCCAGCCTGGCCTTGTCGTACTTGTCGGCCAGTTGCCCGGCGGTCGCCGAGAACAGAAAAAAAGGCAGGATGAAGATGCCCGCCGCCAGATTCGCCAGCAGTTCCGGCTTCAGCGTCGTCCAGTGCGCCGCCTGGAAAGTCAGCAGCACGACCAGCGCGTTCTTGAACAGGTTGTCGTTGAAGGCGCCAAGGAACTGGGTGGCAAAGAAGGGCGCGAAGCGCTTCTGTTTAAGGAGTCCGAATTGACCGCTCATGCATGGCTCACAGCAAAAAGGCGGCGGGTATGGAAAACCGCCGGAGAAAAGGAGTGCCCCTGCCAGTTGAGCAGGCGCTTGAGGGTGAAATCGAAGAGCAGCGGATTGTGCTGGCGCAGGATGTCGAGATCGCTGATCGCCGCTTTCGGCAGCAGGCCGGCCCGCGCCAGCGCTGAGGTCGAGGTCAGCGGCACGATGCCGGGCAGCGGGTAGTCGGAACCGTGCAGCAGGCGGTCATGCAGGTCGCTGCGTTCGAGCAAGCTACGGATCAGCGCCGGCTTGCGGTTGCGCTGGGTGATTGCCGAAATGTCGCCATACAGCAGCCCCTTGGCGCGCGGCTCGGTCATCAACTTCAGGAACAGGTCGAAACTGCTGCGGGCCTTGCCGTCGTCGTCGAGATCGTCACCCAGCGAAGCACAATGGGCGACAACGACTTTCACCCCGGCATCAAGCGCCCGGCGCAGGCGCAGCGGGTTGCCGAAGGCTTGCGTATCGCTGCCTTTGACGGCCTTTTCCTCGCCGCAATGGACGATCAGGGGAGAGCCGCTCTCGGCCAGCACGCGGTAGAAGGCATCGCACTTCGCATCGGATGGGTCCATCCCCATCGCGGCGGGCAGCCATTTGACGGCGCGGGCGCCATTGGCGATGGCCAGTTTCAGGTCATCGGCTGCCGTCGCCGGATAAGGATGCAAGGAGGCCACCCACTCGAAACGCGCCGGGAAGTCCCGCGCCAGTTTGGCCGCCCAGGCATTCGGCACGTAAAAGGCCGAATGCTCGGGGTGGGCATCGCCCTTGCCGTCGTGAAAGCGCTCGAAGGCAAAGAGCATGACCTTGAAGCCTTCCGGCATCGCATCGCACAGGTTAAGTAGACGGGCGACATAGGCCTGATCAACCTTGCCCGGCGCATCGTGGGCGCAGCCGGCGTTCATGTAGAACAGGCGCTGGGCGTAATGCAGTGGATGCAGCACCGACGACAGTTGCGGCCCGACCACGATGCCGCTGCCGCCATCGCCAATGCCGGCCAGATGGACATGGCAATCCCACAACTGCGCCGGATCGATGCCGGCCCAGGCCTGTTGCAGCCACGGGCTGTCGATCAGCCCGGCCGGTATGGCGACGCGGCATTTGTTGACCAGCATCGGCTTGGCCGAACTCCAGCCCGCCGCCGACAGCGCCGCGCCACCGGCCAGCAGGCCGATCAGGCGGCGGCGAGAGAGGTCGAACGGTTGCGATCTAAACGCCATGAGTTGCCCCGTGTAAAAACTGCCTGGTTGCCAGAACAGCCGCGACGACTCCGGTCAGATAAGAGAGGATCATTCCCAGAGAGAGGTTTATCGCCAGCCCAACATCCCAGGCAGCCGTTTGTAACGAGGGAATACTTCCGAAGATGTAGTTTGCCAACGGCACCTGCACCCAGAGAAGAACCCAGGGCACGACCGCAATGGCAATCCAATAGAGCAGAACGGCGAAGGCCGGCCGTAGCGTTTTCCCCATCACGCGCACAAACAAGACGCGATAGAGGACAAATGCCACAAGTGCAAAAGGCAGCGCTGCAACGAGGATCACGACAAGCGCATTCATGGCTTGTATCTCAGGCTCATACCGCTTCCGCCAGACGTTTCAGCGTCACGTAGTCGACCTTGCCGGTACCCAGCAGCGGCAGCGCCTCGACCTTGTGGATCTTGCGCGGCACGGCCAGTTCCGGCACGCCGATTTCACGCGCTTTGGCGGCGAGCAAGTCGCGCGTCAGTTCGCCGTCAGTGGTGAACAGCACCAGCGCCTCGCCCTTGGCCGGGTCGGGCTGGCTGGAGGCGGCGTGCGGCAAGGCCGGCGAAGTCGCCGTCGCCAGTTTTTCAACCACTTCCAGGCTGACCATTTCGCCGGCTATCTTGGCGAAGCGTTTGACCCGGCCGACGATCTTGACGAAGCCATCCTCATCCAATTCGACGATATCGCCCGTTTCGTACCAACCCTCGCCGATATCGGAGACCGGCGGTTGCAGCACGCCAGGCTTATCCGACTTCAGGTAGCCGGCCATCACGTTCGGGCCGCGCACGTGCAGCAGGCCGCCCTGCTCTATTCCAGGCACCGGCACCAGTTTGTGCTCGACCCCCGGCAGCAGGTTACCGACAGTCCCCGTGCGGTAGGCCATTGGCGTGTTGACCGCCAACACCGGCGCCGTTTCTGTCGCCCCATAACCTTCGAAAATGCGCAGGCCAAATTTCTCGAACCAGACGTTGCGCACTGACTCGGACAGCTTCTCGGCGCCGGCCACGACATAGCGCAGGCGGTAAAAGTCATACGGGTTGGCGAACTTGGCGTAATTGGCGAGGAAGGTCGAGGTACCAAACAGTACCGTGCAGCCACGGTCGTAGGCCAGCTCTGGAATCACCCGGTAATGCAGCGGCGACGGGTAGAGGAAGAGACTGGCGCCGTTCAGCACCGGCAGCAGCGCGCCGGCCGTCAGGCCGAAGGAGTGGAAGATGGGCAGCGCGTTGAGCACCTTGTCGTAGACCGAGAAGTCGATCACCGAACGAATCTGCGCGATGTTGGCCAGGATGGCGCGGTGCGGCAGCACAACGCCCTTCGGCTTGCCTTCGGAACCGGAGGTAAAGAGCACGACTGCAGCGTCTTCCGGCGAGGCGGGCAGTTCGAAGGCACGCGGGAAGTGAATGGCGTAAAGGACCAGCCACAGCTTGTCGGCCAAGCCGATCTGTTCGCGCACATCTTCGAGGTAGATCAGTTGCACCCGACTCAGCCCGGCCAACTTCTCCGCCAGTTTGGCTTGCTCGACGAAGGCACGGGAAGTAACGATGGTCTTGATCTCGGCCGCGTCGATGGAGGACTGCATGGCCTCCAGACCGGCCGTGTAGTTGAGCATGGCCGGGATACGGCGGCGCGCAGCCAGGCCAAATATCAGGCCGATGGTCGGCACCAGATTGGGCAGCAGCAGGCCGACCTTCTCGCCCGGCTGCGATAGGCGCTCGATCTGGCGACCGAGGATCAGCGCCATTTTCAGCAGGTCGTTGTACGAATATTCGATCTGTTTGACGTCCTCCAGCAGCCGGCGACGACGGCCGAAAATATCGGCTGCATCGCACAGCGCGGTATAAAGCGTTTGCTGCGGCCGGGAAGCGAAGATCATTTCCTGCATCAAGCGACGCATCGCCTCGCCGGACTTCCGACGGCGCAATTTGGCGGTCGCCCCTTCCGGCATCGGAAAATGGCGCTCGGACAGGATGCTCAGGCGGATTTTCGGGAACAGTTCCTTTGGATGCTTGCCCGACAGCCGCGAGAAGTAACTGCGTGAGGCACCATCAACCCGCACCGGCACCACCGTCGCTCCGGTCTTGGCAGCGACGAAGGCCGGGCCGTCGTAGACCTTCATCAACGAACCAGTCAGCGTGATTCGCCCCTCCGGAAAGATGACCACTGGCCGACCGGACTCGATCAGACGGATGACCTTCTTCATCGCCATCGGACTGGTCGGATCGACCGCCAGATACTCGACCTGCGAGAGCAGGATGCGGAAGAAAAAGCTGTTGGCGATGGTCGTATGCACGACGAACACCGGATCGATGGGCAAGAACAAGCCGATCAAAAGACCATCAAGAAAAGACTGGTGATTGGCAACGATCAGCAGGCGCTGATGATCGAAACTCGCCTGCTGCATCGGCACTTCAATGCGAAACAGCAACCGGGCCAGGCCGCGCAACAGCGGCCGCAACAACTTGCGCATCAGGAATGCTCCCTCAGGTAATCGAGCACGTTGGTAAAGGTGTTCTCCAGCGACTCGCGATTGATCCAGAACCAGACCTCCTTGCCAAGCTTCTCGGAAGCCAGCACGCCAGACTCATGGAGAATTTTCAGATGGTGCGAGACGGTCGACCGCGCCAGCGTGGAAACCTCGGCGATCTGCCCGACATTGAGCCGCTCGCCAGGCTCGAACAACAGCAGGATGCGCTGCCGATGCTCGTCGCCCAGCGCCACAAAGATTTTCGACATCGCCTGCCACGCAGGCGGGATCGCTTTGGTGTAGTCGTTTTTCATATCGATAATCTTAGTTATATCGATATGTATTCGTCAAGAACTTTCTTGAATTGCAAGCACACCCCGATCTATGAGCTCAGGTTCGGCAGACATCCTCTGAAGAGACCAGCCGAAGCTGAGCGCTCAAGCGTACTCGCTGTCCTTTTCTTCCTCGCGAAGCTCAGCGATATCCTTTTCCAGATGGTCGCTCCAGATCATTTCGAGTGGTGCTTTCTCTGCTTCGGCTTCCGCCTTGGCGAGTGCTGCCTTTTTCTGGGCTGGCGTCAGGTTTTCCTCTTTGGGCGCCTCTTCAAGCTCTTCCTCACTCTTGCTCTTGCGGAAAAAGAACCCGTTTTTCGGGTAATAGCCACGGCGGATAATGTAACCGCCACCTTCGCGGCGTGAATCGGTCTGCAGAAAGACTGCGTTGTCGATACCCGATACCATGTCCTCAGCATCGGAGTCGGTCATCACAGGGTAAGGTGTGCCGAACTCCGCTTCCTTGATCAGCCCCTCCTCTTCCGCGCTCAAATGCTCGCCGGCCTGCTGCTTGCGCTTGGCGTCCTGCGCTTTCAGGGTGATATCGGCAACCTTGGTCTCAAACTTGTTGCGGTCTTTCGGCTTCTTCTTCATCACCTTGTCTACCGTAGCCCGCTTGTCGAACTCGGTAACGGCACCGGCGTAGTAGAACCCGGCAAAGGAATCATGCACGTAGTCGTCAAAAAAAGCCTCTACCTCGGGTGGCAAGGGATTCGGCTTCTCGAAGAAAGGCAGCGCAAATCGTTCCCAACTGTCGAGCGATTCCCGATTGTTGGCCCTGACCCGATGCCACTGGTTCATCCGGCTTTCATCCGCACGACCATAGGGTGCTTTTGATTCCTCGCCCGGCATCACTGGTGGCGCATCACGCCGGAAACGAATGGCCTCCAGATCGCCGGCCAGCATCGTATTCGCCTCCCGAAGGTCATTCTGGCTTTGCGGACTTGCCGCCTTGAAACTCTCCGTCTTGTCGAGCGTGCTCAGTCGAGCAGCACGCCAACGGTAATAGAGCTCCATGTGCTTCTTGAGCAGACGTCCATCCTTGCCGAGCGCCGCGGTGTAAGCCTCCCAGGATTTGGCGAGTTTTGCGTCGACCAGCATGTCATCTTGCGTGGTCGGCTCCAGTTTGCTGAACGGAACCAACGGCACCCCGGCAGCCAGCGCCGCTTTGTACATGAAGGCGAGCGGGATCTGCGACAGCAGCGAGGCCTGGCCATTCCGGCTTCTGCCCTGCTCGCCCGGTCCGTAACCACCGCCAAGGTCGGAATGCACCCCGGGCATCATCACTTCATGCGCACCCTTTATTTGCGTCACTGGAAAGTTCATCCGCAACTCGTGCGCCGCGATCAGATGCAGGCAGTCTTGCACTGATCCCGGCAGTGCTTCGTCGACATCGTTGGCCCAGTCCCAGTGGCCATCGAAAATGGCATCGGGCAAGGGCATCGTGCGCGATACCGAAGCCGAACCACCCACCGAGGCAACCACATCGAACAAACCCAGGAACTGCACATGGGTCGCTATCCCGGCCAGCTTGCCACTTTCTAGCAGGCGGTCAAAGCGGTGGCAGAAGGCGACGGCTTCCGCTGCACCACGCGAGAACCCGAAGACGGATACGGTCAGTGAGGGGATTTTGGGCTTGGGCTTCGCCTCCAACGCTGCTTTCAATTTGGCGATATGAGGCTCGAACCAAGCCTCGTGGGTCAGGGTTTTGTTGTCGTCCGAACCCGGTATCGTACGACCGACTTCGTTGCTGTAGGCTTGGGCGAGTTTGCCTACCTCATCATCGTCGTATAGAGGCTTAGCACTAGTAAGCGTAATATGAATTGCATTTAGTACCTGAAATACCCCCCAAACAATGCGTGGCAACCCGCCCTTGGCAAAGGCCTTGCCTTCCTGGCTTTCTGTTGGTTCACCGATTTTCGGAAACGGCGTACCAACCCCCTGGATGTAGAAACGGTAATAGCCTTTTGCTGCTTGTCGCGGGTACACCTCAAACAGTCGGGCCACATTGCTGTGACTACAGAGTTCTGACACCATCTTAACGTTAGGTATCGGGGGAGGCCCTTTTACTTCATCTGGATCTCTCCCGGCTTTACGAGCCTCCCTCTTGGCTTGTTTAAGTTCGTCATCTGTCCAAGGCACCGGCTCCCGCTGTCCATTGCGATCACGCTCCATATGGTTATTGGTACCGTCGAAAAACAATCCAACATTGACCGGAATACTGCACGGCAAATCGCTGGCTTTGTCGCAATTGACTAACAAACTGGCAGAACGCTCTTGCGTACTTGGCGTTAGATAATCTGCGACAGGATATGGTGCCTTTTCAGGTGTAGCTTTGATTGACATGACAATTTATTGAGCGTTAGCAGGTTTAACCGGAGGGGGGATCGGATGCTCGGAACTAAAACCGACGATATTGGTAACAACTACTCGCACTTCGTCATTCGGGAAAAAATGCAGATACACGCTACCCGGCTTCTCGTATTTCTCGACCTCTACAGTTTTTTCCTTGACGTTATGTGTACGACCAACCGGCATATCCCAACGAACACGGACTTTCATACCGGGATACCAGACGCGGGGAATTGAGGCACAACAAATGCTGGCGACCCCTGCCCCCCATGCATCCATGTTTCCGCCACCTGCCCCATTTACGCTAGATGAATAGATGTAATTCCCCGTGTGGTTAACAACACCAACCTGAGCCGTGGCTGTTTGTTGTTCAGCAGAGGCTTTTTCATTGTCCAAGCCAGCACAAGCCGAAAAGCTCAGTGCGCTCAGTAGTACCCATATCAATTTCATGTCAAATTTTCCTTTCAGTCTGTCGCCAGAACTCTGCCGGTAGTACAGCGACTTCGGCAGCATAGTCGGCACCTTCGCGGATAGCCTTGAGAACACGTTGCATTGCTGGGTGTTCGGTAAATTCGTCGTTCAGCATCAAAGCCAGCATGGCGAAATGCCGCCGTGCGCCAACGCCTTCTATGCCGTTCTGGCTGGCAATGGCCAAGTGCTTTTTGACACAGGCATAGTTGGCAGCCGGTTCCTGCATATCGAACAAGTCAGGTTGCGTGTCATGCAACGCGCCGATCACCGCATCCGCCTCGGCCTCACCAATCAGGCAAGAAAAGCGCGCATCATCCAATGGCCAGCAATCGAAATCGACGGATGCCGGGTTCTGCGAGCCAACGCCCGGCCAGTTGAAAACCTCACCTGTGCGGTCGATGCATAACCAGCCGTGGATCGGCGCGAGGAAATGCTCGCGCTCGGCAGCCGTCATGGTGGCGAGCAGTGTCGGCAAGACTCGGGTATCACCCCAGCGCACTGGCCATTCGAGCGAATCCTCGGTGCGAGCCAGCAGGTAAGTCCGGAAATGAGCCGCCAATGCTTGGGCGGGAATAGCGCTGTAGAGCAGGCTGAGCATCGGCTTTCCGCTGCAGGCTTCGGCCAGTTCCTTAAGCCAGGCGGCCTGTTTTTCAAGTTCGGCAGGCAACCTGAGCAGATGAGGTGCAACGGCCTTCAGTCCGACTAGGCGTGTATCGTCATAGAGCGTACATTCAACGTGACGCCGCCATGGAGAAACAGTCAGCAGCGTCTGATCGAAGCTGGCGTCGAGCAGAACGTAGGTGTAGCCGGTGGCTGCCCCCTGTTCGCGGAAACTTTGCAGCGCAGCAATCAGGCGTTCGTGCGTACCCGGTGGCCATGGATTGACGGCAAAGTACACGGCTATCCTAGGCTGCCGCCGGTGCCGAGAACGGGCTACCGCTCTTCATGGCGGCCAGCATGCACTCGATACAAACATTCTGGGGAAACACCGGCAACGCATAGTCGCCCTTCTCCGGCCCCGTAAAACTTTTCTTGCTCGCATGCACCGTAATCGTCCCCGGGCACTGCACGGTGATGCCTCCATCGATCGTGATACTCGCGCCACCTTGTACGGCGAGGTGAATCTTCTTGGCCGCGGCGAAGTCGATGTGCTGGGTGGCGGAGACGAGCTTGATGTCTTTCTTGGCCAGGAACTTCATTTCATCGCTTTGCGCTTGCAGGTCGATGTCGTCCTTGGCGGCGATGAGTTTGAGGCCGGTGTTGCCGTCGCCGGGATTGATGGCGCCGGCCAGCAAGCCGATGGCCTGGCCGCTGTGGATTCTGGCTTTGCCGGCGATAGCGAGGTTGGTGTCTTCACCGCTGGCAAAGACGAGGGTTTCGCCGTTGGTGTATTGCAGGTTTTGTCCGGCGACGTGGCCGATGCCGGCTTTGCCGGTCTGGACGATGGCGGGGTCGGTGAGGTGCGGGCGTTTGTCGGGGCTGGCGTTGATGTTTTTTTGTTGGGCGTCCTGCTTGGCGGCGCTTTGATCCTTGGCGTCGACCATGCCGCTGCTGACTTTGTGCAGGGCTTTGAGCGGGGCGGCTTCGGGGTCGATCTTGCTTTGGTCTTTGCCTTGGGTGCCGATGGCGCTTGAGAGTTGGACGGTTTGGTGGGTGGCGGAGGCCTGGTTGAGGATTCTGGCCAGGGTGTCGGCTTGTTTGAGCAGGGCCATGGCCGGGGCCATGTCGCCGGCGGGTTGGTCTTTACCGGCGGCCCAGGTGGTCATGACCATACCCTGCCCGCCACGCAGCGCGCCCCAAGCGTCAGTGCGCAACTCAGAGCCGGTGCCGCGGAAGGAGCCGCGGTAGTTGTCGGCTTGGTGGATGAGGTGGCCGAGGTTGAGTTCGCTGGTGTGCTGGGTGCTTTTGAGTTGCAGGCGTTGTTGTTGGTCGCTGTCGTCGAGGAGCAGTTGGTTGTAGCCGTTGCTGCTACCGAATTCCTTGCTCTTGAAGCCGGTGAGGGCAGCGCTGTGGCGGTGGCTGGTTTCGGCGGCGCCGTGCCAGGCGGGGCTGTTGCCGCTGGCGGTGTTGCCCTGGCCGCTCGGGCGGTGGTCGCTGGCGCTCTCGAAGACGTTTTCAGCCTGGGTTTTGGTGCTTTCGCCACCCGGGGTGGCGCTGATGCCGCCCTCCCCCTGGCCGTTGTAGAGGGCGCCGAGCAGGTAGGGGCGGTCGATGTCGCCGCCGACGAAGTCGACGAGGACTTCCTGGCCGATGCGGGGGAGCCATTGCCAGCCCATGCCGGGGCCGGCTTGCCGGCTGAGGACGCGGACCCAGCAGGAGTCTTTGCCCCCCAAGGGGGCTTCCTGCGGGGCGTCGTCTAGGGTTTCGGCTTGTTGCCAGTGGAAGCGGATTTTGACGCGGCCGAGGGCATCGCACCAGAGTTCGTCGGGGCCGCTAGGGCTGGTTTGGCCTTCGGGACCAACGACGATGGCGCTCATCGGGCCGGGTGCGGTGGGCCGGGGATTGATCCGGGCACCGGAACGGTCTTCGAGTTCGGGGCGCCACGGGACGTTGGCGGCGTGAGCGTCGAAGGTGTTGCCGTAGCCGCGCTCGACGGCGAGCTTGAGGAGTTCAGTCGGGAGGCTGGGCGGAGCACTGATCGGGGTCAGGGCATCACCGGTCGCCAGAGCATCGCTGGCGTCGATCTTCTGGGCGCCTTGCCCGAGGCGTTGGGCGATGGTGGCGATGGCTTCGCCGCTCAGGTTGTTGATGCCGAGGTGGGTGATGTCGGTGGCGGCGTACCGATGTTCGGCGTCGGCCTTGGCGGGATTGATGGGCAGGCCGATCAGGTCAAAGACGGTGCCGGGACGCAGGCTGCGCACGGTGCTGCGACCCAGCCAGGTGCGGTGCCCAGCTTCGCGGGCTTCCATGGCCAGCCGCCCGTAGCGTTCGGCTTCGGCGGCGTTGGCCCAGGCGTAGAGGCCGGGGTGGTCGTGGCTTTCGAGGACCGGGGCGTTCTTGCCGCCGATGGGCTGGGCGCTGGGGATGTTGAGGGTGACGTTCTTCTTGGCTTTGTAGTCGTAGGTGATGGCGCTGATCACCGAACTGGCCAGGCGGTGACGCTCACCGAAAGCGAGGATGGCGTCCTGATCCTCTTGCGAGTCGGCCCGGTGATAGCGGATGCCCTGACCGCCGTTGGCCGATTGGGAAACGATGTCTTCGGGAAAGCGCTGGCTGTCGGCGAAAAGGCGCAGGCGATGGCCGGCCGGGGCTTCCTTGTCTTCTTCGACGCACCAGCCAAGACCTTCTTCGGCCAGCAGGCGGGAGACGAAGGCGTAGTCGGATTCGCCGTATTGCACGCAGTAGCTGCGCGGCCGAGCATCGGCCAGGAAGCCGGCGACTTCATCGCTCCATTGCCAGGCGGCGACGTCGGCGTAGTCGGCAAAGACGGTTTCGACAATGTCGATGACGGTCTTTTCCTGAAAGACACGGTTGTGGCGGCCGCGGCTGAGCAGCCAGATCCAGGGCACAACGGTCAGGCGGTAGCGGGCGAAGCCGCCGTCGGCACCAAGCTTCTGGGCAGCGCGGACGAGGCCGCTACGGCTGGCCCGGCTGCCGTCGGAGAGACGGGTGTTCAGGGTCAGGGAACGGCCGAGGAAACGTTTGAGTTCGAGATGGGTATCGGTTGCCAGCAGGTCAATGCAGATTTCAAATCCACCGGACAAGGCCTCCCGCCCCCACCAGGCTTCGACCGCCAGATCAGGCCCCGCTTCATCGCGCCAGGTGAGTTCGTAGAGACGGGTGTCTGAGAGGAAAGTCAGGAGCATGAGGAATTGCCGGGGAGGTCAAACAGGAGGTGCATTCGCCATGAATTAATGACGAATGATTTAACCCGGGATTTTACGCGAATTGAATAAATTTTCGTGACTTATTGCACCATTGCCGCAGAAAACCATCTGTTTCCGGCCACCGGCAAGCTGCGCCCTACCTCACGCTGACCGTCAGTCGATCAAACCGCCCCTGATCATCCATCACGGTGATATCGACCCGCCCGCTTTCTTCCAGCCGATGGATCAGCGGCATCGAAGCCGAACGATGCGCAACGAGCCGGCCATTGATCAGCCAATAGACCTGTCCGCGATGGCCGCGCAGTTCGAGGCGGATCACCGGTGGCTGATCCGGGCGCGGGCGTCTCAGCACCTCGCCGTTGGTCAAGCCGACGATACGCAGGCCGGCTTCCGGTTCGCTATTCGCATGGCATTTATGATCCCAGGGCGGCGTCTGCGCTTTTTGCCGGATGTCGGCACTCAACCAAGGCTCCAGCGCCGCCGGCCAGCGGGCGGCTTCGACCCGGCGGCGGGGTTGCGAGCTGCATTCGGGCGTTACCCGCAAACCACTGACGGCATCGACCTCGTAGCTATAGCGCACCTCGCCGCCGCGCAGGCGATCCGGAAAAGTCGGTGGTGCCGTGCCGTTCAGCACCCAGGCCAGGGCTTGCCGATGGCACAGGTTTTCCTCAGCCGGATCGAAGCGCGTGCCCAGCGGCCAGCAGATCTTTTCCTGTTGTACGGAGGGCGGCGGAACGCGCGTCGTGGCCGGCTGATGGTCGAGCGCGTCGAAAATATCGACCAGCAAGGGCGCGGCGATATTGGCCCCGAAGAAGCCAGGATTCGGCGTGCCGTCCGGCCGGCCGATCCAGACGCCAACGGTCAGTCGGTCAGAGACGCCGATCGACCAGGCATCGCGGAAGCCGAAGCTGGTCCCGGTCTTCCAGGCGATGCCGCGCCGAATGCCCGGCCCCTGTTCGACGGCGCGACCGACCGGACCGCCGGATTCCAGTACGTCGCGAATGATGAAGGCGGCGCCGGGCGACAACATGCGCTGCTCGACCAAGGGCGCGTCCGGTGTATAGCGAGGCTTGCCGGAGACACCCTGACGGGCGAAGGCGGTGTAGGCGCCGACCAGTTGCTCCAGTGTTGTTCCTGCCCCGCCGAGGATGACCGACAGGTTGGGCGTTTCGCCCTTGGGAAAATCCAGCTTCAGGCCACCCCGGCGCAGCGCGGCGACGAAGCGGTTCGGCTCCAGCCGGTCGAGCACCTCGACCGCCGGCACGTTCAGGGACTTGGCCAGGGCTTCGGAAACGCTGACCGCACCGTGGAAAGACTGCTGGAAATTACCCGGTTGATAACCGCCGAAGGATTGCGGCACATCGGCGAGCAGCGATTCGGAGTGGATCAGGCCTTCATCCAGTGCCAGCCCGTAGAGGAATGGTTTGAGGGTCGAGCCGGGCGAACGCGAGGCACGCACCATGTCGACGAAGGCGAAGCGGTCGGCATCGCCGAAATCGGCCGAACCGGCGTAGGCCCGGACTTCCAGCGTTTCGTTATCGACCACCATGGCGGCCATCGAAACGCGCGGTGGCAAGGCTGCAAGGCGGCTGGTCAGCAACAGCTCGACCGTCTGCTGGGCTTGCGCGTCGATGGTCGTGTCGATGCGCAGCCGGCCGCGCGCTTCCTTACGCAGGCGTTCGGCCAACAAAGGCGCCAGCAGTGGGTCGCGGATGGTCTGGGCGATGATCGGTTCCTGCAGCGCATCCTTGATTTCGGCATCCGGCCAGACCCCGGCCATCCGCTGCAGCACCTTGTCGCGGGCGACGCGGGCGCGGGCTGGCTGGCGATCTGGCCGCAGGCGCGACGGTGCTTGCGGCAACACCGTGAGCAGCGCCGCATCGGCATGGCTCAGGCGTTTGGCCGGCTTGCCGAGATAGGCGCGACTGGCGGCTTCGACACCTTCGAGCACGCCGCCCATCGGCGCGTAGTTAACGTAGATGGCGAGAATTTCCTCCTTGGAGTAATGCAGTTCAAGTTGCAGGGCGCGCAGGATCTGCCGGACCTTGCCAGGCAGCGTCCGAGGCGTTGGCTCAATGATGCGGGCGACCTGCATGGTCAGCGTCGAACCGCCGGAGACGATGCGCCCATGCCATGCCCATTGCCAGGCCGCCCGGGTCAGGGCCAGCGGATTGACGCCGGGATGCCAACGGAACCAGCGGTCCTCGTAGCGCTCCAGCGCCTGCAGATAGAGTGGCGAAACGTCTGCGAGCGCCACCGGATGGCGCCAGACATGGTCGCGATCGGGAAAGGCCCGCAGCGGCGTGCCGTCGCGGGCAACGATCAGCAGCGCATTCGGTGCATCGCGGCCGGGCACCGGTGGCGGGAAAGCGAGGTCAAGGCCCGCCAGCACCAGCAGGGCAAGCAGCACGCCCCACTGCCAGCGCGGACGGCGGATCAGCCACCCGCGCCAGGAATTCGGCCAATCCGCGCCGCGCACCGGGTCTTAGGGCTTGGCCGGCGCTGGTGTTGCCACTGCTGCCGGCGCTGCGGCTGGCACAGGCACCGGAACAGCCGCCGGTTTTTCCTTCCCGTCCGTCACCGTCAGCGTGGCATCGCCGGTCGCCAGACCGTAAACGTCCGGCCGGTACATGTCTTCCGCGTAGATCGGCGGGAAGACGAACTTGCCGGGCGTAACGACACGGGCACGATAGAACAGGCTGAGCTTGCCTTGCAGGCGGGCCGCGACGACGAAACGGTCATCGCGGAACTCGACGTGCTGGATGCGCGGATCCTGCATCGCCTCGGCCGGATTGACGTTGTTGATCAGCGTGCTGGCCATGCCCTCGCCCTGGGCGATGTTGAGGTTCTCGATCTCCAGGCCGGCCGGAATGTGATCGACCACCATGCCGGTATTGATCCAACTGCGCGGATTGACGTTGATGCGGACGATCACCGACTCGCCGACCTTCAGCGCCCGGCTCTTCAGCGGTTTGCCGTCGGCTTCGAACAGGTCGCGCGTCAGGGCGATGGCGTCGTCTCGATTGGCCGCCATCTTGGCCGGGTTGCCGCTGTAGGCGAGTTGCAGGTAGAGCCTTTCCTTGTGCGTGTTCTTGATCCGAACACCGCCCTGCAAGGCAGCAGCGGACAGAGGCCGGATCAGGGTGCCGGAGCCATTGATGGTTTCCGGCTTTTCCTTGCCGAGTACTTCGGCTGTCCAGCCGGCCTCGCCTTCGCCAGCCTTGGCGAAATTGCGGCCGAGCAGGAAGAGCGCCAGTTTTTCCTGGGTGCTGGTGTAGCGGTTCTTGCCCAGTTCGGCGGCGGCAACGGCGACCAGATTGTCCTGGCCTTCGACCTTCAGCTTATGGCGGTCGAACAATGCGTAGGACAGCGCCGCATCGCGCAGCGGACTGCCGTAATCGCCCCACCAGTAGCCGGTATCGCGGCTCTTCTTGACGCCTTCGGCCAGCGCCGTCTGGGCGCGCGTTTCGTCGCCCATCAGCTTCAGCGCCAGACCAAGATGGACCAGCGCCAGACCGGAATGGGCCTGCTCGCGCAGGTCGAACATCTGGCGGAGCGTCGACAAGGGCGCCTTGGCTTCACGGGCCAGCACGTAGGCGCCATAGGCCAGCACGCCGAAGCGGCCGGAGCCGCCATAGCGGTAATCCTGCCAGCCGTTCTGGTTGTAGGTCACCTTGCCGCTCGGCAAGCCAGCCGCCCCTTCCTGCAGATTCTTGAGCAGGAATTCCATGGCGTTCTTTTGCATCGCTTCTGGCACCTTGAAGCCCTGTTCGCGGGCATCAAGCAGGAAGTTGCTGATGTAGGCCGAGAGCCAGTACTGGTACTCGGACATATTGCCCCACAGGCTGAAGCCGCCGTTCGGTGCCTGCATGGCACCCAGCTTGGCGATCGCCTTTTCCAGCATGTCGGCCCGCTGCTCGCGGCTGTAAGGCTTCAGACCGAACAGCTTGGCGCCCTCTTCATCGACCAGCACATGCGGGTAGGCCGTGCTGGTCGTCTGCTCGGCGCAGCCGTAGGGATAGGTGAGCAAGCCCTGGATGGCGCTGCGCACGTCGATCGGCGCCTTGTCAGAGAGGATCAGGTGCGACTGGACGGTGCTCTTCAGGAAGCCACCGAGTTCCGCCTCCTTGACCTCGACGGTTTCACCCGGCCCGACGGACAGCATTTTCAGCACCTGCTGCTGCGGCGTCGGGGCCTGGACCTGCAGGCCGAAACTGCGTTCCAGCTTGAGGCCGGCGGCACTGCTGACCAGCACCCGGACGTCGGCCAGGCCGAAGGCGTTGCCAGCTTCGAGCGGGAAGCGCAGGGTTTGTTTCTGCTGATCCTTGAGATCCAGTTCGCGTTCGGCGTTCTGGATCTTCAGGCCGTCGGCGTTCTCGATGCGGACCTTCAGCTTTTGTGCGGCCCCGGAAAGGTTGTGCAGGTCGAGCGCGATGGTCGCGTTGTCGCCAACCGTCAGGAAGCGCGGCGTCATCAACTCGGCGACCAGCGGCGCAGCGACGATGGTTTCGGCCTCGGCGCTGCCGAATTTGTCCGGCGCAGCGACTACCGCCATCAGACGCAGGGTGCCGTTGAAGTCGGGCACGTCGAGGCCGATTTCGGCTTCGCCCTGCTCATTCAGCTGCACCGGCCCGGAGAACAGGTCGACCAGACGAACCTTCTTGGGCAGGCTCTTGGTCGCCTTCGGTGCAGCATCGCCACCGAACTTCAGCTTGCCCTTCTGGCCGCCCATCTTCTCAATCAGACGACCATAGACGTCGTACTGGTCGGCGCCGTAGCGCAGCTTGCCGAAGAAATGGCCATGCGGATCGGGCGTCGTGAAGCGGGTGATATTGAGGATGCCGACATCGACCGCCGACAGCGTGACCACCGCCTGCTGCCCGGTCAGGCCGGGGACTTTCACCTTCACCTTGAGGCGGGTGTCCGGCAGCATCTTCTTCGGCGCATCGAGGCTGACCGCCAGCTTGCGGTCACCGCGCTCGAGCGGCAGATGCGTCAGGCCCAGCGCCCGCGCCGGAGTGACCTTCTCGCCGCCACTGCCCGGTCGCAGCACCACGGCCGAGACGTAGAGATCATGGCGCTTCCAGTCCTTGTCGACCGGGATGTCGATGGTCGTGCCTTCGAGCGGCACCGAAACGCGCTTCAGCCAAAGGGTCTTGTCGGCCTCAACGGTGACCAGCGCTTCGCCAGCATGCGGCGGGGTGATGGTCAGCTTCGCCGTCTCGCCATCCTTGTAGGCCGGCTTGTCGAACTTCAGCGCCACCCGGTCGGGGCGGACGCCTTGCGTTTCATCGCCGCGCGCGCTCCAACCGGCATAGAAGCGGTATTTGGTGATCTGGCCGGTTTCCGAATCGGTGATCTCCACACGATAACGGCCGTATTTGACCGGCAGGCCGAGCTTGCCGCGGCTGCCATCGGGAATGCTGACCACCGTCGTATCGACCAGTTCGTCGGTTTCGGTAAAGCCCGAATGCCAGCCGCGCTGGTCGTCGAAACGCCAGTAGTAGTCGCGATTTTCGCGGAACAGGCGGACAGGCAGCGCCTTGCCGCCATGCAGCTTGGCTTCGGCGTTGGCGCGGATCACTTCGAACTGGGCGACGCTGCCTTCCCGGGCGTAGTCGCCGGTGAATAGCGGACGGATACCGACCAGCACCGGGGCGGGCCAGATCACCCGTTCGAAATTGCGCACCACCGGCCGGCCGCCGCTTTCGAGCAGGCTGAGTGTGGTTCGCACGGTGTAGGGCGAACGCTTGCCCTTGGCCGGGGCGAGATCGACTTCCAGCGCCAGGTCGCCGTTCTCGTCGAGCTGGTTCTGCTCGAGTTCGACGCGCTGACGTTGGCTGTCCTCATTGGTATCGCCGAACTCGAAGCCCGGCAGCTTTTGCGCCAGCGGATTTTTCTGGCGCTCGAAGACGGCGACGCCGAGCAACTGGTTGCCAGCCGCCGGGGCGCCGTAGAGGTAGGCACCCTTGATGTCGATTTTCAGGGATTCGTCGGGCGAAACCGTCGCCTGCTTGCTGTTCAGGTCGAGCTTCATGCGCTCGGGCAGGAATTCCTCGACCCCGAAGCGGAAGCTGGTGGTCGCCAGCTTGTCGGCAGGATCGGCCCGCAGCTCAAGGGTCCACGCGCCGGTGGCCGCATCGACCGGCAGTTCGATGCGACTCTGGTAATAGCCGCCGAGCTTGGCATCCGGCTGCCAGGTTGCGGTGAACTGGCTCTTGCCGTCCGGACGCCGGAGGATGGCCTGGATCGGCTGGGCCGGTACCGGTCGCCCATCGGCATCGCGGGCCAGCACGGAAATGTCGAACTTCTCGCCAGGGCGATACAGGTTGCGCCCGGCGTAGGCGAACAGGCGCACCGGCCGACCGGGCAGGCCGGCCACATCGTATTCGGACAGGTCAAGCGCCGGCTCCTTGAGCGTGACCATCGAGATCTGCTGGCCGTGACGAGCAATGATGACCTTCGCTGCAGCGGGCCGCTCGGCAAAGTTGGCGCGACCGCTACTGTCGGTTTCGGCCCGCCCCACCACCTTGGCGTTCTCGTCCATCCAAGCCACTTCGACGCCGGACACTGCCTTGCCGGTGGTCAGCGAACTGACATAGGCATCGGCGCCCTTGGCAAACAGGCGGGTACTCAGGCCGAGATCGCTGACGTAAAAATAGGTCACCTGATAGTCGTAGCGGAAACGGTTCGGCTGGCTCATCACCGCGATGTAGATGCCCGGTTCGCGCAGTTCCTTGATGTCCTCGACTGGCAGGAAAGTGACGTTGCGCTTGTTGGGCTTCTGCTCGGTCAGGAAGCGGCCGACAAAGACGCTCTCGGTCAGGTTGTGCAAGCTGTCCAGCGACCAGTTATTGACCGCCCCCTTCAGGCTCGTGGCGCGCCAGTCATAGTCGCCGTCGTACTCCACGTCATAATCGTAGTCGTCGTTGTTCTGGCGCTTGGCGCGGGCCTGCGGACGCGGCCCGCTGATCACCTTGTCGAGGAAGCGCGGCAACTGGTCCGGCTTGACGCGCAAGAACTGGACATCGACCTCGGGTACATTGACCGTAACCACCGGCAAGCCACCATTCTGTTTGGCCGGCAGGACCGTGCCGCGACTGGCGAAGTAATAGGCGGGCGCCACGGTGGCCGTGACGATCGAGTAACGCCCCTCCTCGTTCAGTTTCTGGCCGGACAGCGAACTCAGGCCGGCGGCGACCCGCATGACATAGCGCGTCTGCGGCTTGATGTGCGGAAAATAGAGAATGCGGGGATTGTCACCGACCACCCAGGCGCCCTTGACCAGCTTGCCGCCGTCGGTGGCGACATCGGCCGGCTCGGTGCTGACTTGCGGATTGGCGCTGCCCGGCGCGCCCTCCTCGCCTTCCTCCTCGGATTCGTTCACCTGCACCTTGGCATCGCCCGGACGCGGCGGCATCTCGAAGACCTGGATCTGTTCGTCGTAGCCCTTCTTGGCATCCATCGGGAGGGTAAAACTCAACGCAAGCGATGGCGATCCTTCGAAGTCACGATTCGAAAAATCGGCAATCTCGAACGGCCCGTCTCCGGCACTCGCCGTTTCCGATTGCCATGGCTTGGCGTAGATCAGGACAGCGGCGATCGCAACCGCCAGCGCCACCAACCAGGCAACAGCCCCGAAACCCCGACTCTTCGACAAACCTGACATCAGCGTATTCCTCAAGACGACTAAAACGGCAATGGATGAAGACAATCAATTCTGGGCGCAAATTATGACACGTCGATCATCAAGTCTTACTGCATTTGACTGAGTCTATTCGCCGGATTGACCAATGGTTATGCATGAGGCAGTAACCGGCCAAGGCTGCGTGAAAATTCAAAGCCAAAACCAAAGCCAAACAGGGATGCTTTACCCCGCCATGGCTTTGAAAAACAACCGTGTCGTAATTGTTAAATTCATCAAAACAACCAGTCACTGACCAGCCGTTTTCACACAATTCCAGCCAAAAGCGTCCAGTCCGGGTTGCAGGCGCAAGCACAGCTGGCGCTTCCAGATTCAGCGGTCTAGCGAACCGAGCCGTTGCAATGGGACATGCTTCACAAAATATGTAAAAGTGATATATGATATTCGGATTTTTGCTGTTTATACAAATATCATCAAAAGGGAGAAATATGTTTAAGAAAATTGCATCTGTAGCCATCTTTGCCGCTTTCATCACGGGCTGCGCATCTGTTCCGATGGAAAGCAAAGAAGCATCTGACCAAGCGAAGCGTTTCCCAGCGCCATCGCAAGGACAGGCAGGACTCTATATTTATCGCTCCGCCGGTGTTGGGGGAGCACTGAAGAAAGACATTTGGGTCGATGGAAAATGCATTGGCGAGTCAGCACCAAATGTTTTCTTCTATGAGGAGGTGAAGGGGAATCAGGAGCATGTCATTGCCACGGAGTCGGAGTTTTCCCCTAACGAAATCAAGCTAGCAGTAGCAGATGGCATTAATTACTTCATTAGGCAGTACATAAAAATGGGGGTTTTTGTCGGCGGAGCAAACCTGGAAGTTGCGAACGAAGCCGAAGGAAAAGAGGTTGTCCGGAATCTGGAGATGGCTAAAAAAGGAACTTGTAGCGAATAAGATCAAGGCGGTTTGCTCGCTGACCGGCCGGCCCTCTCGCCTTGGTCGGTCAGTTAGACAAATACTCTGGCCTTATGGGAGCCTAGTATCGCGCCAGCAAGTACCAACTGAATCCGACAGAGATAAACAGGTACAAAAATACAAAAATATTTATATTTTCCGTATCAGTAAGTCCTGAAAAAATTCAACTTGCCCGATGATTCGCGGGTTTGATGCTCAACACTGGCATACAAAACGATACTCGGCATCAGGTACAATCGAAGTCTTCAACGGGTCGCTATCGGTCCGAGCCATTTCCTCAACGCCCTTCGCCAGCCTATCTCGTGAGCACCGCCATCCAATCCCGCCTGAATGAATTCCGGCAACAGCGCCGTGTCCAGGCTGGCTCGCTGATCATCACCGTCTTTGGCGACGCGATCCTGCCGCGCGGCGGACGCATCTGGCTGGGCAGCCTGATCCGCCTGCTCGAACCACTCGAACTCAACGAACGGCTGATCCGCACCTCCGTCTTCCGGCTGGTCAAGGAGGAGTGGCTGCGCACCGAAACCATCGGCCGGCGTGCCGACTACGTGCTGACGCCATCGGGCCGTCGGCGTTTCGAGGAAGCTTCACGCCACATCTACGCCTCGGATGCGCCGCTCTGGGATCGCCGCTGGCGCCTGATCCTGGTCGTCGGCGATCTGGACCCCAAGCTGCGTGAGCAGGTCCGGCGCGCCTTGTTCTGGCAGGGTTTCGGCGCCTTGGGGGCCGATTGCTTCGTGCACCCCAGCGCCGAGTTGTCCAGCGTACTTGATACCTTGATTACCGAAGGCCTGTCGTCGGCCATCGGCGCACTGATGCCGCTGTTCGCGGCCGATTCGCGTTCGGCCCAGTCGGCCAGCGACGCCGACCTCGTGCACCGCGCCTGGGATCTCGGGCATCTGGCCGAGGCCTACAGCGCCTTCGTCGCCACCTATCAGCCCATTCTCGACGAACTCCGGCGCGACCATCTGGCCGGGGTCAGCGAGCAGGATGCCTTCCTGCTGCGCATCCTGCTCATCCACGATTACCGGCGCCTGCTGCTGCGCGATCCGGAATTGCCGGAAGTTCTGCTGCCGGCCAACTGGCCAGGTCAGCAGTCGCGACTGTTGTGCAAGGAACTCTACAAGCGGCTGGAACCGCTCGCCAGCCGCCACCTCGACCAGCAGTTGTGCCTGGCCGATGGCCGCGTGCCGGAAGAGGACCTCTCGCTCCCCGAGCGCTTCCCGCAGAACGATCCGCTGTCGGCCTGATCAGGCCGAGTCGTCAGTCCCGCCGATTCTGCCCTGTTCGGACCACCCCGCACCCCCATTCACTTTATCGCGCGACCGGGGCGCGGAGCGTGCCTCGACATCAAGGCAAACCTGCGTGGCAGACAACTAGCGGTTCTTCAGTTCAGTCAGCGGCACGACATCCGGCATCTCGATCCGCTTGCGATCGGCCTCGACCGCCGTCAGCGGGGTCGTTTCGACCATCGTCGCCAGGCAGCGCCGGGTCAGTTCCTGATAGGTCCGCGTCCCATCGCTCTTCCAGGCCATCTCCTGTTCGCTCAGCGGGCGGATCACCTTGGCCGGCACGCCGGCGACCAGCACGCCGGGGGGAATTTCCTGGCTGGCCTTGACGAAGGCCGAGGCGGCAACGATGCTCGCCTCACCGATCACCGCGTTGTCCATGATCACGGCGTTCATGCCGATCAGGGCGTTTTTCTTGATGCGACAGCCGTGCAGTACGGCGCCGTGGCCGATGTGGCCGTTTTCCTCGACCACTGTATCGGTGCCGGGGAAGCCATGCATGACGCAGGTGTCCTGCAGGTTGGCGCCGGCCTTGAGGATCAGTCGGCCGAAATCGCCGCGCAGGCTGGCGCAGGGTCCGACGTAGCAATCCGGCCCGACAATCACATCGCCGATCAGCACGGCACTCGGGTGGACATAGGCGGTGGGATCGACCACCGGGACGATTCCGTCAATGGAATAAACGCGAAGTTTTGACATAAGACAATGTTTTCCTTTGATATTTTGATTTATTATAAAACTAGTTTTGAATAACAGAATTCAGGGAGCAGCAATGAGTGAGGAACTGGAAGGGAAACACGGCGTTCAGTCGCTGGAAGTGGGCATGAGTATCCTGCGTGCCATGGCCAACGGCCAGCGTTCGATGATGCTGAAGGATATTGCGGCGGCGGCCGACATGCCCGCCTCCAAGGCGCACCGTTATCTGGTCAGCCTGATCCGGGCCGGCCTGGTCGACCAGGATCCGATGACCTCGCGTTACGATCTCGGCACCTTCGCGCTCAATCTCGGCCTCGTCGCGCTTGACCGACTGGACCGCGTCCGCCTCGGCCTGAGCGCCATTGCCGAATTGCGTGACGAAATCAACCAGACCACGGCCCTCGCAGTCTGGGGGGATGGTGGCCCGGTGGTGATCCGCTGGGAACGGCCGCGTCGGCCGATCACCGTCAACGTGACGACCGGTACCGCGCTCGATCTGCTGATGTCGGCCGCCGGGCGGGTTTTTGCCGCCTGGATGCCGAAGAAAATCACTGCGCCGCTGCTGGCCGAGGAGTTGAAGCACGCCCCGCTGCCGCCCGACTTGAAGAGCAAGGCGGCAGTCGAGGCGCTGCTGGCCGAGATTCGGGCGCAAGGCTATGCCGCGACCAATGGCCAGCACAAGGTGGCTGGCGTCGAAGCCGCTGCCGCGCCGATCTTCAATTTCAAGAACGAAATCACGATGGCGGTCCTGGTCGTCGGCGTCCAGGGCATGCTCGACACCAGCCCGGAGGGCAACGTGATCCAGAGCCTGAAGCATTGCGCCGAAACACTTTCCCAGCGCCTCGGCGCCCACGGCGAACCGAAGCAGCCCTGAGGCGCGTTCATTCCCGTGGCAACGGGAATGAACGGCCGGCTTACAACCAGGCCGGCGGACGCTTATCGAGAAAGGCGGCAATACCGTCTTTCGCTTCATCGGTGGCCCGCTGGCGGGCAATGCGCTGCGCCGTTTCCTCGCTAATCGTGGCGTCGATCGGCTGGCCGTTCACCGCGCCGATCAGATCCTTGGCCGCCTTCTGGGCCAGCGGACCGCCTTGCAGCAGGGCCTCGACCAGCTGGTCGACACAGGCATCCAGTTCATCCAGTTCGACGACGTCACCGACCAGACCGATGGCCAGCGCCCGCGAAGCCTTGATCCGCTCGGCGCTCTGGAAGTAGCGAAGCGCATGACGCGGCCCGATGGCGCGCAGCACATAGGGGCTGATCGCCGACGGGATAATGCCGAACTTCACTTCCGAGGTTGAAAACACCGCATCGCTGCTCGCCACCGCCATGTCACAAGCGGCGGTCAGGCCCGTGCCGCCGCCGAGGGCAGCGCCCTGAACACGGGCGATGGTTGGTTTGCTCATTTCGGCCAGGGTGCGCAGCATGCCGGCGAACTTGCGGGCATCCTCGACGTTCTGTTCGTGGGTGAATTGCGAGGCGCGCTTCATCCAGTTGAGGTCGGCGCCGGCCGAGAAATGCTTGCCGCGACCACCGAGCACGACGACGCGGACGCTGGCATCGGCATCGAGTTCCTTGCAGGCTGCAGCGAGTTCGGCGATCAGCTGTTCGTCAAAGGCATTGAAGACGGCCGGACGGTTCATCCAGATGGTGGCGACCTTGCCGGCCCGTTCGATTTCCAGGGTTTCGTACATGGCACTCACTCTCAGCGGTTCTTGAATACGGGTTTGCGCTTCTCGACGAAGGCCGCCATGCCTTCCTTCTGGTCCTCGAGGGCGAAGGCCGAATGGAAGACGCGGCGCTCAAAGAGCAGGCCTTCGTTCAGCGAGGATTCGTAGGCGCGATTGACCGATTCCTTGATCATCATGACCACCGGCAGCGAATAGCCGGCAATGGTCTGGGCAGCTTTTAGGGTTTCGTCGAGCAGTTGCTCGGCCGGGATGATGCGGGCGACCAGCCCGGCCTTTTCGGCTTCGGCCGCATCCATCATGCGGGCGGTCAGGCACATGTCCATGGCCTTGGCCTTGCCGACGGCGCGGGGCAATCTCTGGGTGCCACCGGCCCCGGGCATGGTGCCAAGGCGAATTTCCGGTTGGCCGAACTTGGCGGTATCGGCGGCGAAGATCATGTCGCACATCATGGCCATTTCACAGCCGCCACCCAGAGCGAAACCGGATACTGCCGCGATCACCGGCTTGCGGGTGGTCTTGATGCGTTCCCAGTTGCGGGTGATGAAGTCGGTCTTGTAGGCGTGCATGTAGTCGAAATCCTTCATGAAGCCGATATCGGCTCCGGCGGCGAAGGCTTTCTCATTGCCGGTGATGACGATGCAGCCGATGGCCTCGTCAGCTTCATAAACGTCGATGGCGGCACCGATGCCGTCGACGACGTCGTTGTTCAGCGCGTTCATCGCTTCCGGACGGTTGATGCGGATCAGGCCGACCTTGCCGATCACTTCGGTGAGGACTACTTGGGTCATGGTTTGCTCCAAAAAAATGACCGCCCCCGGAGGGAGCCGTGGGCGGTCCAAGTGCAGTTGTTGGTTGTCCGGATCAGCGTTCGTCGAAGCTGACCACCAGGCGCTTGGTGGTGGCGCGGGCCTGGCAGCTGAGCACGAAGCCCTGCGCCATTTCGTCGCCTTCCAGCGTGTAGTTCTTGTCCATGACCACCTCGCCGCACAACACCTTGGCGCGGCAGGTGCAGCAGACACCGGCCTTGCACGAGAACGGCAGGTCGAGACCGGCGTTCATCGCGGCATCGAGCACGTGCTCGTCGGGACCGATCTGCAGCTCATGTTCCTTGCCGTCGAGAACGACGGTCAAGGCGATATCCTTGGCGGCAGCAACGCGGGTCGGTGCGGCATCGGTATCGGCCTGGATCTTGGCGGCCTGGGCCGGGCCGGAAGTGAAGCGTTCGGTATAGACGCGGCTTTCCGGCACACCGGCTTCGATCAGCGCCTTTTCGGTCGCTTCGATCATCGCCTCTGGGCCGCAAATGAACACTTCGTCCATGCTCTTGACCGGCAGCAGGGCATCGATCACGGCCTGAACCTTGGCGCCGTCGATCCGGCCTTGCAGCAGGTCGACTTCCTGCGCCTGACGCGACAGGATGTGGATCAGCGTCAGACGGTCCGGGTAACGATCCTTCAGGTCCTGCAGCGATTCGTTGAACATCACGCTCGACATGCGACGGTTGCCGTAGACCAGCGTGAATTTTGATTCCGGCTGCTCTTCCAGCGTCGTCGCGGCAATCGACAGGATCGGTGTGATGCCCGAACCGGCGGCGAAACCGACGCGGTGGATGGCGCGCTGCTTCTTGACGACGAAACGGCCATCTGGCGGCATCACGTCGAGCTTGGCACCGGCCTTCAGGGTTTGCGCTGCCCAGTTGGAGAAGACGCCGCCTTCGACCGGGCGAATGCCGATTTCCAGCTCGCCGGCCTTGGCCAGACGGCTGCGCGGGCTGCTGATCGAATAGCTGCGGCGGACATCCTGGCCATCGACCTTGGCGCGCAGGGTCAGGAACTGGCCGGGTTGGAAGCTGAAGGCTTCGCGCTCGGCGTCGGGGATATTGAATGTGATCGCCACCGAGCCGGCCGCTTCGGGGCTGACGCGCTTGATGGTGAGTTCGTGAAAACGGAGGGCTGACATTTCTTGTTGCTCCGGTGGAGACTAGTGCCATAAAGGCAAAGGCTGGTACTAGTAGGGCTTGAAGTAATCGAACGGTTCCTGACAATCCAGGCACTTGTACAGCGCCTTGCAGGCCGTCGATCCAAAATGGGAGGACTCGACCGTATGCGCCGAGCCGCAATGCGGACAGGGCACGGTTTCGACCTTGGCCGGCTTGCTGATGAAGCGCACGACATTGCTGCCGGCCGGCGTTTGGTGCGGTGGCGCAATGCCGTAGGCGTGCAGCTTGGCCTTACCGGCTTCGCTCATCCAGTCGGTGGTCCAGGCCGGGGCCAGTTGCGTCACGACACGCGCCGAGATGCCCTTGGCCAGCAAGGTCGAGCGCACGTCATCCTCGATCTGGCTCATCGCCGGGCAGCCGCTGTAGGTGGGCGTAATGACCACTTCCAGACCGTCGGCGCCGACCCGGACATCGCGCAGGATGCCGAGCTCGCGCAGCGAGATGACCGGAATTTCCGGATCGGCCAGATCTTCCAGCGCCGCCCAGGCGGCATCGACGTTGGCGCTCATCGCTTACCAGACCCCGTTCGGATGGGCGCGGGCCAGGCTTTGCATTTCGGCCAGCAGGAAGCCGAGATGCTCGGAATGCACGCCGTTCTTGCCTTCCGGCACATAACCGCCAGCCTTCGGGCGCTGCAGCGTGGCTTCTTCCAGCGCGGCATCGACGATGGCATCCCAGTCGGCCTTCAGGGTGTTCAGATCGACCGCAATGCCATCCTTGACCGCCGCGGCTTCGGCCGGACTGTGGGCCCAGAATTCCTGGGTGTAGGGCATCAGGTGGTCGAGCGAAGCCTGGACGCGAACATGCGATTCGTCCGTACCATCGCCGAGGCGAACCAGCCAGTCGCGGGAATGACGCAGGTGATAGCGCACTTCCTTCAGCGACTTGGCGGCAATAGCGGCCAGATCGGTGTTGTTCGACTTGGCCAGCGCTTCCCAGAGCAGGGCCATCAGGGCGCTGTACAGGAAGTTGCGGACGATGGTCGTGCCGTAGTCGAGGCTGCTGTGGGCATAGCCAGAGAGCGGGCCGTGGTGCGGTAGTTCGAGCAGCGTGTAGTTGCGGAATTCGCCGGTATCGCGGAAGTAGGCCAGCTTGTCTTCGGTGGCATCGCCGCCCTTCAGCGTGGCAACCAGCTGATAGAGCATGCGGGCCTGACCGATCAGGTCGAGGCTGACGTTGGACAACGCGATGTCTTCTTCGAGGATCGGCCCGTGTCCGCACCATTCGGCATTGCGCTGGCCAAGGACCAGGGCATTGTCAGCCAGGTGCAGCAGGTAATCGATGGCGGCACTCATTACATGTGCCCCACTTCGTCGGGGATCTCGTAGAAGGTCGGGTGACGGTAGATCTTGTCGGCCGCCGGGTCGAACAGTTCGCCCTTTTCATCCGGGTTGCTGGCGGTGATCGCGGCGGACGGCAGCACCCAGATGCTCACGCCTTCCTGGCGGCGGGTGTAGACGTCGCGGGCCATTTCCAGCGCCTGACGGGCATCGGCGGCGTGCAGGCTGCCGCAGTGCTTGTGCTCGAGACCCTGCTTGCTGCGGATGAAGATTTCCCAGAGGGGCCATTCTTTGAGTTCGGTGGTCATGCTGCTTCCTCTACAAATATTGTGTGTGTTTTACCGCCTGGCGACGGAAGCCGGGCCGCATTCGCGGTCGGTCGCATCCCCGCGGCGCGGGGCCCCTGCTTCCTGCTCACGCGGCCTCCTTGATGCTGCGTGCTTTTTGTTTATTGGCATGTGCCAGCGCGGCGTCGCGCACCCATTGGCCGTCGTTGTGGGCCTTGACGCGGGTCGCCAGGCGTTCCTTGTTGCAGGGGCCGTTGCCATTGACGGTTTCCCAGAATTCGTTCCAGTCGATCTGGCCGTAGTCGTAATGCTGGCGTTCCTCGTTCCACTTGAGGTCGGGGTCGGGCAGCGTGACGCCGAGCACCTTGGCTTGCGGCACGGTGGCATCGACAAACTTCTGGCGCAGGTCGTCGTTGGAAATGCGCTTGATGCCCCAGCGCATGCCTTGCACGCTGTTCGGGCTGTCGGCATCGGGCGGTCCGAACATGGCCAGACACTTCCACCAGAAGCGGTTGACCGCGTCCTGGACCATGGCTTTTTGCTCGGCAGTCCCGGTCATCATGACCAGCAGCGCTTCGTAGCCCTGGCGCTGATGGAAGGATTCTTCCTTGCAAACGCGGACCATGGCGCGGGCGTAGGGGCCGTAGGAGCAGCGGCAGAGCGGGATCTGGTTCATGATCGCGGCGCCGTCGACCAGCCAGCCGATCACGCCGACGTCGGCCCAGGTCAGGGTCGGGTAGTTGAAGATCGAGCTGTATTTGGCGCGGCCACTGTGCAGGCCTTCGAGCATCTGGTCGCGGCTGGTGCCCAGCGTTTCGGCGGCGGAATACAGGTAGAGGCCGTGGCCGCCTTCATCCTGCACCTTGGCGATCAGGATGGCCTTGCGCTTCAGGCTCGGGGCGCGGGAAATCCAGTTGCCTTCGGGCAGCATGCCGACGATCTCGCTGTGGGCGTGCTGGCTGATCTGGCGGACCAGCGTCTTGCGGTAGGCGTCCGGCATCCAGTCCTGCGGCTCGATGCGGCCATCGGCATCGATGCGGGTATCGAAAGCCGCCTGCAGCGCCGGATCTTCTTTGGACGGCACGGGAGCTACGGCCTTGCCGCCTGGCGCGTCGGGTACGTTGAAAGACTGGGTGTACATAAAGATCTCCTGTTGAGAAGGAAGCGGCGTTATGAGTCGCCGCATTCCGCCGGGACAGCCGCCAGGCGGCCATCCCGGAACTACGGTGTTACTGGACGATGGACCAGTCGCCGCCCTTCACTTCCAGCATGCGGAAAGCGGAGAGGTCGAGGCCCATGTGATCGGTGGCCGACATGTTGAAAGTGCCGCTGGTGCCGACGAAGCCCTTGGTGGCTTCCAGTGCATCGCGCACCTTGGCCTTGTCGGTGCCGCCGGCGCGCTTGATGGCGTCGACCGCCAGCATCAGGCCGTCGTAGGCGTAGCCGCCGAAGGTCGACACATCGGCCTTGTAGGCGGCCTTGTAGGTCTGCTCATAGGAAGTCACGACCGGCTTCTGCGGATCCTTGGCGGCCAGCTTTTCCGGGATCAGCTGCGCCGGGGACGGCAGGCGGACGCCTTCAGCCGCCGGGCCGGCCAGCTTCAGGAATTCGTCGGAAGCGACACCATGCGACTGGTACAGCGGCAGCGTCACGCCAAGCTGCTTGTAGTTCTTGGTCACGATGGCCGGACCCTGGCCCAGACCGAACACGAACACGGCCTGAACGCCCGGCGTGGTCTTGATCTTGGTCAGCTGCGGGCTCATGTCGGTATCCTTCGGACCATAGGTCTCGTTGGCGATCAGCGTGATGCCGTACTTGCCGGCGACGCCTTCGGTTTCCTTCTTGCCGGAAGCGCCGAAGCCGGAGGTTTCGGAAAGCAGCGCCACCTTGGTCAGGCCGCGCTTCTTCATGTCCTCGAAGACCTTTTCAGCCGCCATGCGGTCGGTGTGCGGGGTCTTGAAGACAAATTTCTTGACCGGCTCGACAATGACCACGGCACCGGCCAGCGAGACGAACGGCGTGCCGGACTTTTCAGCCAGCGGCACCATCGACATGGTGGAGCCGGTGGTCGTGCCGCCAACCAGAACGTCGACCTTGTCGTCTTCGAGCAGGCGCTTGGCAAAGCCGTTGGCCTTGTTGGCATCGCTGCCGTCGTCGTAATGGACCAGTTGCAACGGGCGACCGAGAACGCCACCCTTCTTGTTGATGTCATCGACGTACAGTTGCAGCGTCTTCAGTTCCGGGTCGCCGAGGAAAGCAGCCGGACCGGTGACGGAGAGCACCGAGCCGATCTTGATCGGATCGGCGGCGAAGGCACCAAAGGCACCGAAGGTCAGTGCGGCTGCGACAACGAGTTTCTTCATGCTGTGCTTCATGGGTTTGTCTCCTCTGTTGGTATGTGGTCAGACACGCTCGATCACCATCGCGATGCCTTGCCCGACACCAATACACATGGTGCACAGGGCGTAGCGACCGCCACGGCGTTTGAGTTCATAGGCAGCCGTAGTCACCAGACGGGCGCCGCTCATGCCGAGCGGGTGGCCCATGGCAATGGCACCGCCGTTGGGATTGACGTGGGCGGCATCGTCAGCCAGCCCGAGGTCGCGCAACACGGCCAGGCCCTGGGCGGCAAAGGCTTCGTTGAGTTCGATGACGTCCATCTGGGCCAGCGTCAGGCCGGTCTTGGCCATCACCTTGCGCACGGCCGGCGCCGGACCGAAACCCATGATGCGCGGCAGCACGCCGGCGGTGGCCATGCCGACCACGCGGGCCAGCGGCTGCAGACCATACTGGCTGGCGGCGGCGCCGGAAGCCAGCAGCAGCGCACAGGCGCCGTCATTGACGCCGGAGGCATTGCCGGCGGTGACGCTGAGTTCCGGACCATTGACGCCCTTCAGCTTGGCCAGCATGTCCAGCGTCGTTTCCGGACGCGGATGCTCGTCGGTATCGACGACCACCGGATCCCCCTTTTTCTTCGGGATGACGACCGGCACGATTTCGTCCTTGAAGCGACCAGCCGCGTTGGCCGCTGCCCAGCGCTGCTGCGAGCGCACGGCGAAAGCGTCCTGATCGGCCCGGCCAATGGCGAAGTCGGCGGAGACGTTGTCGGCCGTCTGCGGCATCGAATGGGTGTCGTACAGTTTTTTCATCGCCGGATTGGGGAAGCGCCAGCCGATGGTCGTGTCGTAGATCGCAGCGCTGCGGGAGAAGGCGCTTTCCGCCTTGCCCATCACGAACGGGGCGCGCGACATGCTCTCGACGCCGCCGGCAATCATCAGTTCGGTTTCGCCGGACTTGATCGAACGGGCCGCCATGCCGATGGCGTCCATGCCTGAGCCGCACAGGCGGTTGATCGTCGTGCCCGGCACTTCGATCGGCAAGCCGGCCAGCAGGCCGGACATGCGGGCGACGTTGCGGTTGTCTTCGCCGGCCTGATTGGCGCAGCCGTAGATGATGTCTTCGACGGCGGTCCAGTCGACCTGTGGATTGCGTTCCATCAGCGCCTTGAGCGGGATGGCGCCGAGATCGTCGGCCCGCACGCCGGCCAGGGCGCCGCCGTAACGGCCGATCGGGGTGCGAATGGCGTCGCAGATAAAGGCTTCATTCATGTTCATTTCCTCAGTTCTGCTTCGGGCGCTCGTCGAGCACGCGCTTGGCCTTACCGGTCAGCGTGCGGGGAATGGAGTCGTGCTCCATGACGGTGATCCGCGTCGAGATGCCGATGATGGTCTTGATGTGGTGCTGCAATTCCTTGCTGATCGCCTGGATTTCGCTCGGCGACAGCTTGCCGGACAACTCGCTCTGCAGTTCGCAGCGGACTTCGACGTTGTCGAGGTGGCCATCGCGGGTAACCAGGATCTGGTAGGTGCCGGCCAGGCGCTTGTCGCGCAGGATCTGCTCCTCGATCTGGGTCGGGAAGACGTTCACACCGCGGATGATCAGCATGTCGTCGGAGCGGCCGGTGATCTTGCCGATGCGGCGGAACGAACGGGCAGTCGGCGGCAGCAGGCGGGTCAGGTCGCGGGTGCGGTAGCGGATGACCGGGAAGGCTTCCTTGGTCAGCGAGGTGAAGACCAGTTCGCCGAGTTCGCCGTCAGGCAACACTTCACCGGTTTCCGGATCAATGATTTCGGGGTAGAAATGGTCTTCCCAGATCACCGGGCCATCCTTGGTTTCGATGCATTCGCAGGCGACGCCCGGGCCCATCACTTCGGTCAGGCCGTAGATGTCGATCGCGTCGATGCCGAGCTTGCGTTCGATTTCGGCGCGCATGCCCTCGCCCCAGGGTTCGGCCCCGAAGATGCCGACCTTCAGCGGAATATCTTCCGGCTTGATGCCCAGGCGCTCGAACTCTTCGGCGATGACCAGCGAGTAGGACGGCGTGACCATGATCGCATCCGGCTTGAAGTCCATGATCTGCTGGACCTGCTTTTCCGTCTGGCCACCGGACATCGGCACGGCGGTACAGCCAAGGCGCTCGATGCCGTAGTGGGCGCCGAGGCCGCCGGTGAACATGCCGTAGCCGTAAGCGTTGTGCACCATGTCACCGGCACGGACACCAGCCGCGCGCAGCGAGCGGGCGATCAGGTCGGACCAGTTCTCGATGTCCTTCTTGGTGTAGCCGACAACGACCGACTTGCCGGTGGTGCCGCTCGAGGCATGCAGGCGGGCAACCTTGTCGCGCGGCACGGCGAACAGGCCGAACGGGTAGTTGTCACGCAAGTCCAGCTTGGTCATGAACGGGAACTTGCTAATGTCGGCCAGCGTCTTCAGGTCGTCCGGATGCACGCCTTTTTCCAGGCATTTCTTGCGGTACGGCTCGACGTTGTCGTAGGTGTGGCGCACCGACCATTTCAGGCGATCGAGTTGCAGCGCCGAAATTTCTTCGCGGCTGGCCGTTTCAATCGGTTCGAGGTCACCGGGCAGGGGTTTCTTGACGGTCATGAGTGTCTCCTCTGTGTTGTTGGGTCAGGCCTGATCGGCCTGTTGCAGTCCGGCGATCACTTCGCCGCTGATGCGATAGCTCTTGCCCCGGAACAGGGCGACGGTCTTGCCGCCGGAGGTGCGCACGGTGATGTCATAGACACCGGTACGTCCCGAGGCGGATTGCTCGACGGCCTCGGCTTCCAGCAATTCACCTTCCTTGGCCGGGGCCAGGAAGTCGATATGGCAGGCCGAAGCGACGGTAGTCTTGTTGTAGGCGTTGCAGGCGTAGGCGAAGGCGGTATCGGCCAGGCTGAAAATCATGCCGCCATGGCAAATATGGTGGCCGTTGACCATGTCGCCACGAACGCTCATGGTCAGCAGCGAGGCACCCGGCTGGACGCGGACGATCTTGATGCCCAGCGCCTGGGCGGCACGATCACGCGAATACATTGCATCGGCGGTCGCCTCGGCCAGCGCTTGCGCCTCGGCCGGGCTCAGTTTGTGTTCAGTCATGGATATTCCTTCCGGCAAAAACGGCGCGCTGGATCAGCGGCGAAATGCGATAACGGTCCTCGCCGTAGCTGGCACCAAGATTGGCCAGCACGTCGCGGATGGCAGCGACACCGACCTGATCGGCCCAGGCCAGCGGGCCTTGCGGATAATTGACGCCGAGGCGCATGGCTTGGTCAGCCCCGGCTTCGGAGCAGACGCCCTGATTGACGGCATCGGCCGCTTCATTGGCCAGCATGGCCACCGTGCGCATGACGACCAGGCCCGGCACGTCGAGAAAGCGCGAGACGGCGAAGCCGGTGGCCTGGAGCAGGCCGACGGCCGAAGCGACGGCGGCCGGTTCGCATTGCTCGGCGGCGGCGATGGCCAGGCGGGTCGCCTTGCTGTAATCGAGCGCGAGGTCGATCAGCACTGTATTGGCGACGCCGGTTTCGGCGGCACGTTGGGTGGCACTGCGACCGTCGGTCACGTACAACTTGGCGAAGCCGATTTCGGCGATGCGGCCATCGCTGTCCGGTGCCCGGTTGTAGGAGAAGCCGGAATGCTGCAGGCGCTCGACCAGCAGTTCAGCCAGATCGGACTCACCGAAAACGGTGATCTTACCGGCCGGCGTTTGCGCGGCCTCGGTCTGCGGCTCGGGATTCACGGCGCCTTCGCGGTAGTCGTAGAAGCCGCGTCCGCTCTTGCGGCCATAGAATCCGGCATCGACCAGTTCCTGCTGGATCAGCGAAGGCAGGAAGCGCTGGTCGTTGTAGAAAGCACGCCACACCGAGTTGGTCACGGCAAAATTGACGTCGTGGCCAATCATGTCCATCAGCTCGAACGGCCCCATGCGGAAGCCGCCAGCCTCACGGCAGCAGGCATCGATCGTGGCGTAATCGGCTGCGCCTTCCTGCGCCACGCGCAGCGCTTCGGCGTAGTACGGTCGGGCAACGCGATTGACGATGAAACCGGGCGTCGACTTGGCATGCACGGCCGTCTTGCCCCAGGCATTGGCCGTGGAAAACAGCATGTCAGCCACCGCTTTATCGGTCGCTAGGCCGGAAACGATCTCGACCAGCGCCATCAGCGGGGCCGGATTGAAGAAATGCAGACCAGCCAGACGCTCCGGATGCTTCAGTGCAGCGCCAATGGCGGTCACCGAAATCGATGAAGTGTTGGTGCCGAAAATGCAGTCGGCAGCGACGATGGCTTCGAGATCGGCATACAGTTTCTGCTTGGCGTCGAGGTTCTCGACGATGGCCTCGACGACCAGCGCGGCATCGGCCAGATCGGCCAGTTGCTCGACAGCGATCAGGCGTTCGCCAGCCGCTTGCGCGGCTTCGGCGCTCAGCTTGCCTTTTTCGGCCAGCTTGGCGAACTGCGCACGGATACCGGCGACAGCCTTGTCAGCCGCGCCTGGCCGGTTATCGAGCAGCTTGACCGGATGGCCGGCCGCTGCGGCGACCTGGGCGATGCCGGCGCCCATGGCGCCAGTACCGACCACGGCGATGACCGCCTGTTGGGGTAGGGGTTGCTTAGTCACGCGTTCACTCTCCGGTGAATTTCGGCGCACGTTTTTCCATGAAGGCGGCGACGCCCTCGGCGTAGTCCGGGCTCCAGCCCAGCTCGCGCATGAAGCTGCCTTCAAAGGACAGTTGCTGCTCCAGCGTGTGGCCCGGCGCGGCATGCATGGCCTGCCGGGTGCGGACCAGGGCCTTGGTCGGCATCACCGACAACTGCTTGGCCAGCGCATCGATGCGGGCGGCGAAATCGGCGTCCTCGGCGCATTCCCAGATCAGCCCCCAGGCGGCGGCCTTCTCGGCCGGCAGCTTGTCGGCGAGCAGGGCGAGGCCCATGGCACGGGCCATGCCAACACGCTGCGGCAGGAACCAGGTACCGCCGGTATCCGGAATCAGCCCGATCTTGGAGAAGGCCTGCAGGAAGGAAGCTGACTTGGTGGCGACCACCAGGTCACAGGCCAGCGCGACCGAAGCCCCGGCACCGGCGGCAATGCCGTTGACCGCGGCAATGGTTGGCACGCGCAGGTTTTGCAGGCGCATGACCAGCGGCTTGTAGTTGCGGTCGACGACGTTGCCGATGTCTGGCATCTTGCCATCGATTTTCGCCATGTCCGGATCGGCCAGATCCTGGCCGGCGCAGAAGGCGCGACCGGCACCGGTCAGCACCAGCACACGGATGGAATGGTCGCTCTGGACGCGATCGAGGGCGGTGCGCAGTTCGGCATGCATTTCGCCGGTGAAGCTGTTCAGCTTGTCCGGGCGATTCAGCGTCAGGCGGGCAATGCCGGCTTCGACGGTGAAGGTGATGTTTTCAAAGTTCATGGCGCGATCTCAGATGTGATAACGACGCTGAACAACAACGAAGCGGTTGGCGACAAAGGCGGCATCGGCGTAGGACGCGTTGGCGGCCGGGTTGCCACCGGTACCGTGGTAATCGGAGTAAGCGGCCGACTGATTGACGAACACGCCACTGGTCAGGTTGATCGACAGGGCAACCTTGGCGCGCATCGTGGCGGCGGTCATCGCGCCGATCACTTCCGGCTTGGTCGAGTAGATACCGGCCGTCAGCGCACCGTGGGTAGACACAATGCGCTCGGACAGCGCGATGGCGGCAGCGGTATCAGCCACCTTGACGATGAAGCTGATCGGGCCGAAGCGCTCTTCCATATAGGCATGCTCGTCGGCCGCATCGCAGGCGAGCAGGACCGGGGTACGGACGGCAGCTTTCGGGAATTCCGGGTTGTCCAGCTTGGTGGAAGCCAGCACCACCTTGCCCAGCGTGCCGCTATCGGCCATGTCGATACGCTTGATGGTATCGGCCGATTGCATGGCACCGAGCACGGCCAGCGCGACTTCCGGCTTGGACAGGAAACCGGACACGGCACGGGCCAGATCGGCACAGACATCGTCGTAAGACTTGTGACCGTCTTCCGTGTCGATGCCGCCGGCCGGCACGAAGATGGCCTGCGAGGTGGTGCACATCTGGCCGGAATACAGCGACAGCGTGAAAGCCAGGTTGCGCAGCATCGGCTTGTAGGCATCGGTCGAGTCGATCACGATGTTGTTGACGCCGGCCAGTTCGGCATAGACGCGGGCCTGACGGCAGTTGTCGATCAGCCACTGGCCGAAGACATTGCCACCGGTGAAGTCGATGGACTTGACGGCCTTGTGGGTGACCAGCTTCTGCGTGGCGGCACGATCGGCCACACACAGCGTGACCAGGTTGGGGTCGATGCCGTTCTCGGCCAGCACGGCGCGAATGGTGCGCACGGTGATGGCGGCCGGCAGGATGGCATTGCTGTGCGGCTTGACGATCACGGCATTGCCGGTGGACAGCGCGGCAAACAGGCCGGGGTAGGTATTCCAGGTCGGGAAGGTGCCGCAGCCGACGACGACGCCGACACCGTGACCGACGATTTCGAAATGCTTCTTCATGACCAGCGGCGGGTTCTTGCCCTGCGGCTTGTCCCAGGTCGTTTCGGCCGGCACGAAGCTCTGTTCGCGATAGGCATAGGCAACCGCTTCGAGGCCACGGTCCTGGGCGTGCGGTGAGCCGGCCTGGAAAGCCATCATCCAGCCCTGGCCGGTGGTCATCATGACCGCATGGGCCAGCTCGAAGCTCTGTTGATTCAGGCGAGCCAGGATTTCGAGACAGATGCCGGTGCGGCCATCGGCCCCGACCTTCTGCCAGCCGCCCATGGCCTGCTGGCCGGCGGCGATCAATGTTTCGTAGTTGCAGACCGGATACTGAACGTTCAGATCGATACCGTAGGGCGATTGCTCGCCACCGGCCCAACCCGTCGCCCCCGGCTGCCCCAGATCGAACTGCTTGCCAAGATGGGCTTCGAAAGCCTTCTTGCCATCTTCAGCCGCGGTTTCACCGTAAGTCTTCGGACTCGGCATCTCGTTATAGGCCGACCAATAGGCACGGGTGGCGATGGCATTAAGGGCGCCATCGAGCGTGGCGCGGTGCTTGTCGAGCAGGGGGTGGGACATCTGAAATCTCCTTGAAGACATCTTTTCTTGGGCAGAGGCGCACACAGCAGCCCCGATCTGGTTACACGATACGAATTATGTTTTCGAAAGTCAAACAAAAGTATCGTTAATATCTCAAAAACCACACATTCCGATTAGCGAAAGAAATTCCGCTTTATTAAAAAATACGCTTAAAAACCGTTATTTATAGCTTGCAAATTAGCGAACAAAGACTATGATTCCGAAATGCAGAATTTGTTCCCGAACAATTTCGAATCAATCTGATACAAATTTTGTTGACATTGCACATAGATACGTATCATTATCCATCCACGCCATCCGGGCACCCGGATGGATCGCTCACTCGATGAAATGACTCGTAACGAACAGGAGACAAAGACATGGCTAGCCACAAGGAACGTTTTGCCGACAAGATGGAGTTCCCGCCGGAAATCCAGCAGCCCAACATCTACCCGCTGTCCTGGAACTCCAAGACCAAGAAGCTGCAGGAAGTCTGGGAAGCCTCGCTGCGCGAGAACTGGGATCCGGAGAAGCTGCCGTGGGACACCCTCGATGTAGACAGCTACACCTGGGAAGAGCGCGAATCGATCGCCTACTGGTGGAGCTTGCTGTCGGTGTTCGACGCATCCGCCCCCCCGGTGTTTGCCGAAGCGCTGATCAAGACCTACGAAGTGCATGAGGAAGACCCCGTTCGCAAGTGCTTCTTCTCGGTGACCCGTGACGAGCAGAACCACGAAATCATGTGTGGCCTGGCCATCACCAAGATGCTCGGCCATCCGGACCCGATTACCTACGAACCGAAAACCGATCTCGGTCGCCGCCTGCAGAAGAACGTCAAGTGGCTGTACTTCAACGGCTCGCGCTACTGGACCGGCTACAAGCAGGCCGTACCCAAGTACGACCTCGCCGTGCTGTTCAGTTCCTTCCTGATGGGCGAAATCGCAGCTGCCACCATCTTCAAGCAGATGTTCGACAACTCCCGCGAAGCTGTGTTCAAGGAAGGTTTCAAGAACATCGGCCGCGACGAAGGGCGTCACATGGCAATCTGCATGGCCGTCATGGAGCGCGACTATCCGGGCCTCAAGGAAGAAACCAAGGCCATCGTCACCAAGCAGATCCGCGCCGGCTACCTGTTCCTGTCTGCCGTGCTGTTCGAACCGCCGATGGAATTCTGGGACCTGCCGGAAGACTTCATCGCCAACCAGCGTGAGGGTGAAGAAGTGGCGCGCGGCGCCGGTTTCGGCATCCCGAGCTACGAGGCCAAGCTGGAAAACTGGAAGAACGCGATGATCAACCTGAAGGGGGTGCTCGACCGCTACAACATCCCGTTCCCGGCGATTCCGGAAGTCGGCATCACCGGCCAGGAAGTCTCCGAGATCGACATGGAAGACATCATTCCGGTCTTCTAAACCAGACCAGCGACTGTAATTTGCTCCGGCCGGCGCCCCCACAAGGGCGCCGGCCTTGCCGCAACAGAGAAACCAATTCCACTAGGGGAAGACAAAATGGCTCGTATCATCATGCAACCCTCCGGCAAGTCCGTTGATTGCGCCTATGGCGATACCGTTCTGATGGCGCTCGAAAAGGCCGGCTATGCCCTGCCCAACAACTGCCGCGCCGGCGCCTGCGGCGAATGCAAGGTCAAGGTCACGCAAGGCCAGTTCGACCAGGGCATGGTGCTCGACATGGCCCTCTCGCAGGACGAGCGCAAGCAGGGCTTCGGCCTGATGTGCATGGCCAAGCCGATTTCCGAGGAGCTGACCATCGAATGGGGCACCGAGGATGCGAAGCCCAAACTCTTCCCGCCGCGCGAAGACGCGCTGTTCGTGGTCACCGACAAGAAGCAGATCGCCGCCCGCGTCGTCGAGCTGCGCCTGCGCCCGGTCGGCCAGCCGATCCGCTACTGGCCCGGCCAGTACGTCACGCTCGGCAACCCGCGCGCCGACATTCCGGCCCGCGCCTATTCCATTTCCAACGCCCCCCGCCCGGATGGCGAACTGGTGCTGCAAGTCGCCCGTGCCGACAGCGGCGTGACCAGCAGCTGGGTCCACGACACCCTGCAGGCCGGCGATAACGTCAAGGTATCCGGCGCCTACGGCACCTTCATCGGCGACCCCTCGGTCGATACCCCGGTCCTCTGCATCGCCGCCGGCACCGGCCTCGCCCCCGTGCTGGCGCTGGCCGAAGCCGCCCTGCGCCGTGGTTTCAAGAAGCCGGTGACCATGCTGTTCTCGGCCCGCACCAAGGAAGACGTTTATAGCCAGGGCATGATGGCCTGGTGGCGGACCAAGCATCGCAATTTCGACTACAAGGTGACGCTGACCCGCGAAGAAGCCGACGGTTTCCTGAAAGGCCGCGTCGACGTCGTGCTGCCGCAACTGTTCAAGGACCTGTCCAAGCACACCCTCTTCATCGCCGGCAGCCCGGAATTCGTCGATAGCTGCGTCGCTTCCGCCAAGGCCCAGGGTGCATTGGATGAACTGATCCACACCGAAGGCTTCTTCGCCCAGCAGCAACCGGTAGTGGCCGACGCCGACCATCTGCTGCCGCTCTAAATCACAAAAACAGACCCTCGAGGAGACGAAATGAACCCCCAAGACCAACAGAGAAGGAGGGCATGATGCTTGCCCAGTTCCTGCAATTCCTCTTTTCCGGGATCACGGTCGGCGCCACCTATGCGCTGGCCGCGCTCGGTTTCACGCTGATCTATAACGCCAGCAACGTGATCAACTTCGCCCAGGGCGAATTCATCATGCTCGGCGGCATGCTGGCCGTGTTCTTCACCCAGGCCGGCCTGCCCTTGCCGGTGGCGCTGGTGCTGGCCATCCTGATTCCCGCCATCGTCGGCGTGATCATCGAGAAGCTGGCCATCGAGCCAGTCAAGGGCGCCGAAACAGTGACCCTGATCATCATCACCATCGGCGCTTCGCTGGTCATCCGCGGCCTGACCGCCGTCATCTTCGGCAAGAACACGCACAGCCTGCCGGCCTTCTCCGGCGAAACGCCGATCGACATCCTCGGCGCCACGCTGATGCCGCAAAGCCTCTGGGTACTCGGCATCACCGCGCTGGTCGTCGTCGTGCTCTGGTACTACTTCAACCGCACGCTGCAGGGCAAGGCCATGCTCGCCACCTCCTACAACCGGCTGGCCGCCGAGCTGGTCGGCATCAACACCGGCTGGGTGCTGTTCATGAGCTTCGCCATGTCGGCGGCGCTTGGCGCGCTGGGCGGCATCCTGATCACGCCGATCACGCTGACCTCCTACGACGTCGGGATCATGCTCGGCCTCAAGGGCTTCGTCGCTGCCGTGCTCGGCGGCCTGGGCAACGGCCTTGGTGCTGTGGTCGGCGGCCTGTTGGTCGGTATCCTCGAAGCGATGGGCGCCGGCTACATTTCGTCGGCCTACAAGGATGCGATCCCCTTCGTGTTGATCCTGTTCATTCTCTTCTTCATGCCGCGCGGCCTGTTCGGCGGCAAATCGACGGATCGGGTGTAAGCATGAAAAAAAGTGTCTATAACGGCCTCTATGTGGTCATCGCCATCCTGCTGGTGCTGCCTTTCGTGATGCCCAACAGTTTCTACCTTGATCTCGCGGTGCGCATGGCGATCAATGCCGTGATCGTGCTCGGGCTCAACCTGCTGATCGGCTTTGCCGGCCAGATCAGCCTTGGCCACGCCGGCTTCCTCGGCATTGGCGCCTACGCCTCGGCCGTGCTGCCGACGCACTTCGGCTGGCATCCGCTGCTCGCCATGGGCGCCGGTGCCGTGGCCACCGGCATTCTCGCCGCCGTGGTCGCCCGCCCGATCTTCAAGCTCAAGGGCAACTACCTGGCGATGGCCACGCTCGGCCTCGGCATCATCATCAGCATTGCGCTGCGTAACGAAGCGCAATGGACCGGTGGGCCGGACGGCATGCCGGTGCCGGCGATGGGCCTGTTCGGCTTCGAGCTGAGCAACGACAAGCAGTGGTACTGGGTCGTCGCCCTGCTGCTGTCGGTGTCGGTCTGGGCCTCGCTAAACCTGATCGACTCGCCGTTCGGCCGCGCCCTGCGCGCCCTGCACGGTTCGGAAGTCGCTTCGCAGGTGGTCGGCGTCGATGTCGTCCGCTACAAGGTCGCCATCTTCGTGCTGTCCGCCGTCTTCGCCAGCCTGATGGGCAGCGTCACGGCCCACTACGTCGGTTTCGTCAGCCCCAACTTCGCCGACTTCTTCCACTCGATCGAACTGGTCACCATGGTCGTCATCGGTGGCATGGCCTCAGTCTACGGCTCGCTGGTCGGCGCCGTGCTGCTCACTGCCCTGCCCCAGGCCCTGGCCACCTTCGAAGGCTGGGAAACCGTGGTCTTCGGCGCCATCCTGATGCTGTCGATGATCTTCCTGCCCAAGGGCCTCGTCCCGACGCTGGCCGCCAAATTCGGCAAGGGGGAATAAATCATGAGCATGCTCGAAGTCAAAGACCTGTCCATCCACTTCGGCGGCGTCAAGGCCGTGCAGAACGTGTCGTTCAACATCGATTCCGGCATCGTCTATTCGGTCATTGGCCCCAACGGCGCCGGCAAGACGACGCTGTTCAACCTGATTACCGGGGTCTACAAACCGACCACCGGCGAGATCCGGCTGGACGGTGAAGCCATCCACGGCAAGTCGCCGAACGAACTGGCCACCCGCGGCGTCGCCCGGACTTTCCAGAACCTGCAGATCTGCATGAACATGAGCGCCGTCGAGAACGTGATGGTCGGTGCTCACTTGCGCCTCGACCGCAATCTGGTCAAGGCCGCCCTGCGCTTTCCGGGCCTGAAAAAGCGTGATCGCGAACTGCGTGCTGAAGCGGCCGAATTGATGGCTTTCGTCGGCCTGGAGCAGTACGTCGAAACCCGCGCCGATGCGATGTCCTACGGCGCGCTGAAGCGTCTGGAAATCGCCCGCGCCCTGGCCATGAAACCGCGCCTGATCTTCCTCGACGAACCGGCCGCCGGTCTGAACCCCAAGGAAACCATCGAAGTCGACCATCTGATCCGCAAGATCGCCGACGCCGGCGTCACCGTCGTGCTCGTTGAACACGACATGAAGATGGTCATGAACCTGTCCGACCGCATCCTCGTCCTCGACTATGGCAAGAAGCTGGCCGAAGGCACCGGAGAGGAAATCCGCAAGAATCCGGACGTTATCGCGGCTTATCTGGGCGCTCACGCCTAAGCAGGGGAAGAACATGGAAGCACTACGCATCATCACCGAAGAGCACCAGAACCTCTGGCGCATCGCCACCACGCTCGACATGGTTGCCGACGAGATCGACAGCGGCGGTCACGTCGAAACGGCGTTTTTCACTTCGCTGTTCGATTACATCGACCAGTTCATGGACCGCGCCCACCACGCCAAGGAAGACAGCTACCTGTTCCCATCCCTGCTACGCCGTGCGCCAGAAGCCGCGGCGATCATCGAGCGCCTGCAGGCCGAGCACCACAACGGCCCTGAAGTCCTGCGCGACCTGCGTGCCAAGCTGGCGGCAACCGCCGCCGGCGGCGAGGCCAACGCCGCCTTCACGGCGGCCTTGCGCAGCTACGCACAAGCCGTCAAGAGCCACGTCCGCAGCGAGGAAAAGGATGTCATGCCCCTCGCCCGCGAGGCGCTGACCGCCGACGACTGGGCCGATATCGACAAGGCTTTCCTCGACAACGACGACCCCCTGTTCGGTAGTAAGGCGAGGGCCGAATTCCGCGAACTCTTCCACCGCATCGTCAACCTCGCGCCGGAATCGATCGGCCTCGGCGGCCATAGCGGCGGCGCGCTGCAAAAACCGATCGCCCCGGTTGGCGACGTGCTGCTCAAGATCGAGGGCATGGAAAGCTGCTACGGTCGGATCAAGGCGCTGAAGGGCATCGACCTCGAAGTGCGGCAGGGCGAACTGGTCGCCCTGGTCGGCGCCAACGGCGCGGGCAAGACCACCTTCCTGCGCACCCTGTCCGGCGTGCAGCCGATGAGCGCCGGCCGCATCATCTTCAACCGCGAGGACATCTCCGGCCTGCGCTCTGACCTGCGCATGCGCCGCGGCATCTGCCAGAGCCCTGAAGGCCGCCAGGTCTTCGGCCCGCTGGCCATCGAGGACAACCTGCGCCTGGGTGCCTACACGCGCCCCAAGAACGACGTTGAGGGCGATCTCGAGCGGGTCTATTCGATGTTCCCCATCCTCAAGGAGAAGCGCCATCTGCCGGCCGGCACCTTGTCCGGCGGCCAGCAGCAGATGCTGGCCATCGGCCGGGCGCTGATGGGGCGCCCGAAGATGCTGCTGCTCGACGAGCCGTCGATGGGCCTCGCGCCGCTGCTGGTCGAAGAAGTCTTCAACGTCGTCAAGGCGCTGAAGGCCCAGGGCATGACCATCTTCCTGGTCGAGCAGAACGCCTTTGCCGCGCTGGCCATCGCCGACCGCGGCTATGTGCTGGAAACCGGCAACATCACGCTGACCGGCACCGGCCAGGAGTTGATCAGTAACGAACAGGTGCGGGCGGCCTACCTCGGGATGTAACCCGGCACCGAAACCGCGCCATCGGGTCGGCCAGTCACGGCCGACCCGATTCCTATCCGCAGCCAGGCCGGCATCAGGCTAGAATTCACGACAGCCCCTTTGTCGCCACCGCACATCACTCGCCATGCTCCCTTCCCGCTCCGAATACCTCGACCTGCCCGACATCCGCCTGCACATCCGGCGCTGGGGCAATCCGAAGGCGCCAACGCTGTTCCTGCTCCACGGCTGGATGGATGTTTCGGCCTCCTTCCAGTTCGTCGTCGATGAACTGCAGAAAGACTGGAACATCATCGCCCCAGACTGGCGCGGCTTCGGCAGTTCGGAATGGCTGAACCGCCCCTATTTCTTTGCCGAACATCTCGGCGATCTCGAAGCCATCCTTGACCGCTACGCCCCCGAAGGCAAGGTCAAGCTGGTCGGCCACAGCATGGGCGGCATCCTCGCCTGCCTGTACGCCGGCATCCGTCCGGAGCGCGTGGAAAGCGTGATCTCGCTGGAAGGCTTCGGCATCGCCCCGACCACGCCGGACATGGCGACAGAGCGCTACCAGAAATGGCTCGGCATCCTGAAAAGCCCGCCGCGCATGCATCTCTACAGCGACCGCGCCGGCTTCGCCCGCCGCCTGATGCACACGGACCGCTTCCTGACCCAGGAACGCGCCGACTTCCTGTCCCGCCACCTGGCCCGGATCGGCGATGGCGAAACCCGGAGCGGCGAACGCCGTCATGGCATCATCTGGAACGGCGACCCATGGCACAAGGCCCCCGCCCCCTACCTGTTCCGTCTGGAAGAATCGATGGCCATCTGGCGTCAGATCACCTGCCCGGCACTCTGGGTGGCCGGCCGCCAGTCCTGGGTCATCCGCGAATTCGACACCCGGCCAGGCGACTGGGCCGCCCGCCAGGCCTGCTTTGCCGACGTTCGCGAAGCATGGGTCGACAACGCCGACCACATGCTGCACCACGACCAGCCGGAAGAAGTGGCGCGCATCGTCGAGACGTTCATCGCCTGACGGACCGGCCAAAACCGAAACGCTGAAATTGAAAAAGCCGGGAATCCCCGGCTTTTTCTGGTTTCGCCGAGCCAATCTGGCTCGGCAACCCTGACTACGCCTGCTGAAAAAAACGGGATCAGAGATCCGTCAGGGCAGCAGCGTTGGATGAATGTGCTTAGTGATAAGCCGTCTTGGAAGACAACTTGATAGCCATCAAGCAGGCCAGACCAAAGATGGCCAAAGTAAAGCCAATACCCAAGTAAGAAATTTCGTCCATCGTTGCCTCATCGCAGGTAAGTTGAAAATTGAAGCGATGTAGACAGCGCGCTGCAAAAAAGTTCCCGCGACGAAAAGGCTTTTTACGTTGGCAGAATCACCCTCTATGCCGTGGCCGCTTGTTGGAGCTGGCGGCGCCGGATACCCGCCGTACCGACAGCGTGACCAGAAAGGGGAACTCCCTGTCCGCCGTCTGGATGATGCGAAACTCCGGCCCGACCGAGCGCGCAATCCACGCCGTCAGCGCCTCGAGATTGACGGCTTCGCAGCGCAGATCGGCAACGACGCTGCCCTGATCTTCGTATACCGGGAAGTCCGAGCACCCCAAAGGCTTGAGTTCCTGACCGTAGATGGTGCATGCGTGGCCCGCTTCGTCGTAGGCCGGGCACGGTTTGCTGTGGACGTAATAAAGCCCGTCATCCCCCGCCCGAATCTCGACGGGACCTTGGCCGGAGGAGAGGCGCTTGTCAAAGCCCGGGCGCGACTCTTCGAGCCGCCAGAATGACTTGATCTGCTTCCACTCCAGCTCAAGGACCAGCGTATCGAGTTTGCAACACGGCTTCGCGCACACCGCGCAATGCGGGATAACATCGGCCGTCTGATAGGCGGCCGCCGCAGCGGCAAGCTCCTTGCCCAGCGAGCGGCGAGTGTTCGGGGCGCTCATCGAAGGGCGGCGCGCAAATACTGGTTGGGCCAGGCGCCACCTTGCCTCAGCTCCTGCGCTGCCTGTTGCGGCCAGTACGGGTTACGCAGGATTTCGCGGCCGAGCAGCACCATGTCGGCCTGGCCGGTGCGCAAGACATGATCCGCCTGAGCCGCCGACGTGATCAGGCCAACCGCTGCGGTCGGCAAGCCGGCCTCATGGCGCACGCGGGCGGCAAATTCGGTCTGGAAGCCGGGGCCGACAGGGATTTTCGCGGTCGGCACCAGACCGGCGGTCGAGATATCGGCCAGATCGACGCCCAGCGCCTTCAAGTCACGGCAAAGCGCCACCGTTTCGTCGGCCGACCAGCCACCCTCGACCCAGTCGGTGGCAGACAGGCGAATCAGCAGTGGCAGGCTTTCCGGCCACACGGCCCGCACCGCCGTGACCACCTCGCGCAGCAGGCGGGTACGGTTCTCGAAACTGCCACCGTAGGCATCGGTTCGTTGATTCGATAGCGGCGACAGGAATTGATGCATCAGGTAGCCGTGGGCAGCATGGATTTCGATGGCCTGAAAACCGGCCACGACCGCTCGCCTGGCCGCTGCGACGAAGGCCGCAACGACCTCGGCGATCCCGGCGACGCTCAGTTCATGCGGCACCGCGTAGCCTTCGCCGAACGATATGGCCGAAGGCGCGACGGACTGCCAGCCACCCTCGTCGGCCCGCAGCGTGCGCTGCTCGCCCCAACCCAATCCGACACTGGCCTTGCGGCCGGCATGGGCGAGCTGGATGGCCGCCACACACCCCTGCTCCCGGGCAAAGCGGGCGATCTTCGCCAACGGTTCAATCTGCTCGTCTTTCCACAGACCAAGGTCGCCCGGGCTGATCCGCCCCTCCGGCACGACCGCCGTCGCCTCGACAATCATCAGCCCGGCACCACCCACCGCCCGGCTGCCGTAATGGACGAAATGCCAATCAGCCGCCATGCCGTCCTGCGCCGAGTATTGGCACATCGGCGGGATGCCGATCCGGTTCTTGAGGGTGATGTCGCGTAATTTCAGGGGATCGAATAGATGGCTCATGATTTCAATTTCTGGCAAAAATTCCGTCTGACCGCAAGGCCAGCCGGAATTCTAATGCTTGATGGATTCTCAAAAAACGGGGCTTACTCGCCGCGCGCCCGACGAACGGTGATCGACTCACCGCCGACACCCCAGTTGTCGGTATCGACCTCGTCGATGACGACCACCGTGGTCTTCGGGTTCTTGCCCAGCACATCGACCAGCAACTGCGTCGCGCCGGCAATCAGGCGCGCCTTCTGTTCCGGCGTCGCCCCTTCGCGGGTGATCTTGATATTGACGTAGGGCATCAGCGCATCTCTTAACGATTCACATCGACGACGACACGACCGCGTACCTTGCCGTCCATCAGTTGCGCCGCCGTCGGAATGGCCTCGGCCAGCGACACTTCATGGGTGATCAGACCAAGCTTGGCAACATCGAGATCAGTGGCCAGCCGCTGCCAGGCGACCAGGCGCTCCGGACGCGGACACATCACGCTATCCACCCCGACCAGCGTCACGCCACGCAGGATGAAGGGCGCCACCGACGACGGAAAATCCATGCCGCCGGCCAGACCGCAGGCCGTCACCACGCCACGATATTTGGTCGTCGCGCAGATATTGGCCAATGTGTGGCTACCGACCACATCGACCGCCCCCGCCCAGCGTTCCTTGCCCAGCGGCTTGCCGGGGCTGGAGAAGGATGCCCGATCGAGCACTTCGGCCGCACCGAGCTGCTTCAGGTAATCCGTTTCTTCCGGCCGGCCGCTGACGGCGACCACCGTGTAGCCGAGCTTGGCCAGTACGGCGATGGCCACGCTGCCCACACCACCCGCGGCACCGGTAACGACGATCTCGCCATCGGCCGGCTTGACACCCTGGCGCTCCAGCGCCAGCACACACAACATCGCGGTGTAGCCGGCGGTGCCGATGGCCACGGCCTGTTTCTCGGAGAAAGCGGCCGGCAGCGGCACCAGCCAGTCGCCCTTGAGGCGCGCCTTCTGGGCCAGCCCGCCCCAGTGCGTTTCGCCAACGCCCCAGCCGTTGAGCACGACCCGGTCACCGGCCTTGTAGTCGGCATGACTGCTGGTTTCAACCGTGCCGGCGATGTCGATCCCCGGCACCATCGGAAACTTGCGAACGACCGGGCCTTTGCCGGTAATCGCCAGGCCGTCCTTGTAATTGAGCGAAGACATCGCGACGCGCACCGTCACATCGCCTTCCGGCAACTGGCTCTCGTCTATATCCTTGACCGCCGCGCGATAGCCGGCATCGTCCTTCTCGATCAGAATTCCCTTGAACATGCATCGTCTCCGTTTCAGTTCTGCAAGCTGGGCTCAAGCGCCAGCGTGGCGTCCCGCTTTTCCACCAGTTTCAGTATAACCAACAGCACGACGCCCACCACCATCACGCCGGCCGCGATATACAGGCCAATCGAATAGTTACCGAGCCGGGAGGCCAGCCAGCCAACGATAGCCGGCCCGATGATCTGCGCCACGCCATAGGAGAGCGTCATCTTGCCCATCATCTTGGCCGGCTTGGTCGGGTAGTAGCGCCCAGCCATGGTCAATACCAGACTCACCATGCCGATGAAGGTTCCGCCGAACAACAACGCACCAAAGATCGTCGGAATCAGCCCACCAACCGCCACCGGCAGGACAATGCCGAATATCTGCAGCACGGCGGCGAGAATCAGGGCATTGATGTCCCCCGTGTAGCGGGCGATCAGATCCCAGTTGAAGGCGGCGGGCGCCGCCGCCAGACCGATGGCCAGGAAGGCCAGCCCGCCCTGCCCGGCCAGACCAGGCAAGCCATTGACGATGGCGACGATGAAGGTGGCACTGATCACGTAGCCAAAACCGGCACAGAAGTAGGCTGCCATGAAGATGCGCAGGAACAGCGGGCTCGGTGGATTGTCGTGCATGGTGACGCCGCTCTTCGTGACCGGACTGGTATCGGGCGCCGGCAACCAGGCCATGGCCGGCACAATGAGCAGACAAGCAATGGCCGAAAAGGCGAACCACTGCTCGCGCCAGTCCAGCCAGCCGCCCATCAGCCACACCGCCACGGCACAGCCGGAAATACCCAGCCCGATGCCAGCAAAGTGAATGCCCAACTCCGGCCGATGGTTGTGGCGAATCAGCCAGTTGAGGATCAGCCCGGTGCCGAGCAGCATGCCGGCCGCGCTGGAAAGGCCGGCGATGAAGCGCGAGGCCATCCAGAGCAGCGGGTCGGTGGTCAGCCCCATCATCACCGTGCTCAGGATGGCGACCACCAGGCCGATCCGGTACAGCTTGTCCTTGAGCACCAGGTTGCTGATCAGCGAGGCAATCAGCGCGCCACTGAGATAACCGGCGTAGTTGAGCGCCGCCAGCCAGCCGGCTTCGGCCAGCCCCAGCCCGGCCTGCTGCTGCATGATCGGCAGCAAGGGCGTGTAGGCAAAGCGGGCTACACCAAAGGTCAGCAGCAGGCTGAATATCCCGGCGCTCAGCACCTTGAGGCGTTCTCTCTGTGAGTTCATGGGATCTTCCTTTTGTTATTGATAGGCGAACAATAAACAGAGTAAAGTATCGCTACAAGTGATTTATTCAGAACGTACCATTCGTTTTTTGAGATACTCATGGAACTCGTCGCCCTGCGCACCTTTCAGACGGTTGTCGAAGAAGGTGGCATTCTCGCCGCTTCGCGCAAGCTGAACACCGTGCAATCCAACGTCACCGGCCGCATCCGACGGCTGGAAGAGGAGCTCGGCACCGAACTGTTCTTCCGCAAGGGCCGCGGGCTGGAGCTTGCCCCGTCGGGCAAGGTGCTGCTCGACTACGCGCGGCGCATGCTGATGCTCGAACGCCAGACCAGCGCCGCCGTCCGCCAGGTTGGCGAAAGCGCCGGCGAACTGCGCATCGGTGCCATGGAAACCTTTGCCGCCCTGCATCTGCCGAGCGCGCTGAAAGCCGTGCGTAGCGAACACCCGGGCCTGGAGCTGCGCGTCTTCACCGACACCACCAGCACGCTGATGGACAAGGTGCTCGACCACAAGCTCGACTGCGCCTTCGTTGCCGGCCCGGTCATCCATCCCGACCTGCAGTTCAACGAACTGGTCGTCGAAGAATTGGTTCAGGTGCATGCTGCCGGCACCGACCCGGTCCTGCTGCCGCTGATCCTCTTCCGCGAAGGCTGCGCCTATCGGACCCGCGCCATCGCCTGGCAACGCGCCCAGGGCCACGCCGTGGCCGACGCCATGGAATTCGGCACACTGGAAGGCATCCTCGGCTGCGTCGCCGTCGGCCTCGGCTGGACACTGATGCCCCGCCGTGTCGCAGAGCAATCCAGCCATGCCGCCGATCTGGTCATTGAAACGGTACCGGACGAGTTCAGCCGGGTACCGACCGGCATGATCCATCTGCGCGAAGCGGCGCCGATGGCTGCCTTGAAAACCCTGTGCGACGGCATCACCGCCTCGGCCAATCGCATCAGGACTTGAGCAGTTCTTCCCGTGAGCCCAGCCAGCGCTTGAGATGGCGTTCAGCCAGCTCGAGATGCTCGGTCAGCATCTCCTCGGCCACGTCACGCGCCATCTCGACCAGATCGGCATCCATTTCCAGATCGGCATAGCGCAATAGCGGGACGCCGCTCTGCCGCGCGCCGACAAATTCACCGGGTCCGCGAATCTGCAGATCCTGACGGGCGATCTCGAAGCCGTCGGTATTCTCGAAAATGATCTTCAAGCGCTGCCGGGCGATCTCGCCCAAGGGCCCGGCATAGATCAGCACGCAGCTCGACTCGTACTTGCCGCGTCCGACCCGCCCCCGCAACTGGTGAAGCTGGGAAAGTCCAAAGCGCTCGGCATGCTCAATGACCATCAGGCTGGCGTTCGGCACATCGACACCGACTTCGATCACCGTCGTCGCCACCAACACATCGATCTCGCCCGCAGCAAAGGCGGCCATCACCGCCTGCTTCTCGTCGGCCTTCAGGCGGCCATGGACCAGCCCGATAACCAGCTCCGGCAAATCAATGGACAACTGCTCGTAGGTATCCTGCGCCGTCTGCAACTGCAACGCCTCGGATTCCTCGATCAGCGGGCAAACCCAATAAGCCTGCCGGCCTTCCTCGACAGATTTCTTGACGAAACCGACCACATCCTCACGCCGGTTGTCGGCGACCAGCCGCGTCTTGATCGGCGTCCGGCCGGGCGGCAGTTCGTCGAGCACGGTTACGTCGAGGTCAGCGTAATAGCTCATGGCCAGCGTGCGCGGAATCGGCGTTGCCGACATCATCAACTGGTGCGGGTTGTTGCCTTTCTTGCGCAGAGCCAGCCGCTGGGCGACGCCGAAGCGGTGCTGTTCGTCGACAATGGCCAATCCCAGCCTGGCGAAATCGACACCGTCCTGAATCAGCGCATGCGTGCCGACCACCAGCTGCGCCTCGGCCGCCGTCGCCGCCAGCTGTTCGCGCTTGGCCTTGGTTTTCAGGCTGCCGGACAGCCAGGCCACTTTGACGCCCAAAGGTTCCAGCCAGTCCTTCAATTTCAAATAATGCTGCTCGGCCAGAATCTCCGTCGGTGCCATGAAGGCCGCCTGCCAGCCGCCCGAAATGGCCTGACACGCCGCCAGCGCTGCGACGATGGTCTTGCCGGCCCCAACGTCGCCTTGCAGCAGGCGCTGCATCGGATAGGGTTGAGCCAGATCATCGGCAATCTCGGCCATCGCCCGTAACTGGGCGCCGGTCAGGCCAAACGGCAACTGGTCGAGCAAGCGGGCGCCGAGATCGTCCTGCGCCACCAGCACCGGCGCACCCTGCTCGCGACGAGCCAGATAGGCGCGGCGCAGCGACAGTTGCTGGGCCAGCACCTCGTCGAACTTGACGCGCCGCCAGGCCGGATGATTACGCGCATGCAAGGTGTCAAGATCAGTGCCGGGCGGCGGCCGATGCAGAAAATTCAGACTGCGCGCCAAGCCCGGCAGTTTGAGGCGCTGGCGTAGCGTTTCAGGCAGGGTATCCGACAGATCACCCACCGCCAGCGCCTTGCCGATCAGCTTTTGTAGCGCCGAATTGGCCAAGCCGGCGGTCGACGGGTAAATCGGCGTCATCTCTGTAGGGAGCGCTTCGTCGTCACCAACTTTGCGGAAACGCGGATGCACCATTTCAGCCCCGAAGAAACCGCCACGCACTTCACCAAACACCCGCAGACGCGAACCTTCACTCAAGGCCGCCTGCTGACTGGGATAGAAACTGAAAAACCGCAGCGTAATCTCGCCGCTATCGTCAGCCGCCCGCACGATCATTTGCCGGCGTGGCCGGAACTGCACTTCATTGCTCTGGACGACCACTTCGATCTGCACCGCTTCGCCGCCAAAGGCACGCTTGACCGGTGTGATACGCGTTTCGTCCTCATAGCGCAGCGGCAGATGCACCAGCAAATCGGCCTCGCTATGGAGGCCGATCTTGGCGAGCTTCTTCTGCAGCGCTTCGGAAGCGCGAATCGGCGGAGAGGCCGGAGCCGAAGCCCCGCTCGTCGTCATCAGTCCTTGATCAGGCGCTTAGTTGCCGATGACCATGACTGCATCGGCCTCGACCAGCGCGCCGCGCGGCAGTTCCTTGACGCCGACGGCGGCCCGGGCCGGGAACGGCTCGCTGAAATACTTGGCCATCGTCTCGTTAACCTTGGCGAAGTTGGCCAAGTCGGTCAGGAAAACATTCAGCTTGACCACATCGGCCAGCGAACCGCCGGCGGCTTCGGCCACCGCCTTCAGATTGTCGAAAACGCGAACGATTTGCGCGTCGATTCCGTCTACCATTTGCATGGAGACTGGATCGAGACCGATCTGCCCGGACATGTAAACGGTGTCGCCGATACGCACGGCTTGCGAATAGGTGCCGATGGCGGCCGGGGCGTTCGGGGTGGCGATGATGGTCTTGGCCATGAGTAGCTTCCTGTATCCGGATTGCAAAACCCTATTTTAGCCTTGGTAGCCCATGAACCCACGTATCGAATCCCTGGAAAAAATGCTCGGCGGCCCACGCGATGGCGCCCTGCTCCGCTTCTCGCTCGGCAACGAATACCTGAAAGCCGGCGATCCAGCGAAAGCCGCCGTCAGCTTCAAGGACGCCGTCGACCGCGACCCGCAATATTCAGCCGCCTGGAAAGCGCTCGGCAAGGCACGTGCCGAAGCCGGCGACAACATCGGCTGCCTGGCCGCTTACGAACAAGGCATCGCTGTCGCCGAAGCCAAAGGCGACATTCAGGCCGCCAGGGAAATGACCGTCTTTGCCAACCGGGCACGTAAGGCGCTGGCCGACTAGGCAGCATAAAAGTCCGAAACCCCTTGCCGATCCTGAGTACTAACGATTTGTTACAAACCAGTCCGGGATCGCCGTATGCCAAACAGGGAGTGTCCGCGTTATTTACTTACCTAAGCACCGGAATCACTACCCCATGAAACTCTCGCCAACCCTTATCCGCCTCAGCCTCGCCACTGCCCTGCTCGGAAGCCTTGGCGCCTGCACGGTGGTTCCGGCCTATCCGGTGGGTTATCACCGCGCACCGCCGGTCTATGTCGAGAGCTATCCGGCCTATGGTTATGGCTATCCGAGGGCGAATATCTATTACGAATCCGATCGTCGGCATTACGATGATCGCGGTGGCCGGTATTACGACAATCAGCGCTATGAGATGCCCTTGCCGCCCCCCTTGCAGTTGCACCGCGATGTCCGGCGCAGCCTGGGTCTGCCACGCCTGCCGGGCATGCCCTGATCCGCTAGTTCTTGCCTCGGGGTGGAACGAGAATGGCCTCGACGCCGAGTTCCTTCAGTTTGGCCTGCGCCAGCTCGGCTTCGTGCCGGGTTCGGAACGGGCCAACCTGAACCCGGGTTTCCAGCGTCGAGGGAACGCCGCTCAACGTCAGTCGGGCGTGCAGCTCTTCAGCACGCTGGGTGCTGGAAAACACACCAGCCTGTAGCAGGAAGCCTGAAAACAGACGCGGTGCGCTCGGCGGCACCACCGCAGGCGCCGGGGCCGGGGCTGGTTTAGCCTCAATGATGCGCACTGAAGGCTTGGCCGGCGCGGCCTCCGCCGGTGTGGCAGCACGTTGCGGCGCCAGCCTGTTCGAAGGTGCTGTCGTCGCTTCAGGCACGGCTTGCGGCGCGGGCGGTGGTGGTACCGGAACCGCAGGTTTCACATTGGCGGCCGGTAACTTGGCCGCGACATGGGCCTCGGGCTTGGCCTCAACCGCCGCAGGTGCTTGCGCGTCCACCGTCGGCGGTGGCGGCGCCTCGACAGGAGCCTCAACTTTTTCCGGAACCGGAGGTTCGGGCAAGTTCTCGGCCGGCGTCACCGGTTGTGAAACTTCCTTCTTGGGCGCCACGGGAACAGGCTGGGTAAAAACCTGCTGGTCTGCCTCATCAGGCGGATTAGCCAGATAGTCAAAAAACGCCAGCACCCCCAGCAAGAGGGCCACCAACACACCGGCGACCGCCAGACGGGCAATCAACTTGCCGCGCAATTCGCGGGCATGTTCTTCATTCTCGGAAACTTCTGGTTGGTCCGCCATTCCCTACCTCAACGTTCCTGACTCTTGGCCAACGCAACGACCAGTTCCGCTTCGGCCCGGGCGATACCGCAACGCTCGGCTATCGCCACCGGATCATAGCCGGAGACGGCCATCTGCATGGCATCGCCGTAAATCGGGGAAACCGTCTGGCTGGCCCGCAAATGTGCCAACTCCTGCAGCATGTCTTCGCGCAAGGCCGCCAGTTCGCCACGCATGGCATCAACTTCATCGCGCAGCTGGACCAGGTCCTGCTCCAGCCCTTGGCGCAAAATCTCCTCACCCAGACCCGCCGGAGTCTTCTCCCAGCTTTCGTCGCCGTCGGCCATCGCTGCCGTCAACGGGCTCTCCGACGGCGCCTCCGGGGCGAGCCTTTCGGACGAAGCAACGGGCGTCTCGACGGGCTTGTTTCGCAAGCGGCGCATGCGCAACAGCACGAAGAGCATGTAGACCGCGACCAGCGCGATCAACATGATCACCCCTTCACGCAGCCCCAGCGTCATCCCGCCCAGTTCCAGCGCCGGCACGTTGGCCCCTTTTGCTCAAGAAATTAGAAACCCACCGAGTATTGCGCGCCAACGATATGGGCACTGGCGTTGTAATCGCCACGCAATTCGTGGGCCACACCCACCGCCTTGGACTGCTGGATAGACGGGTCCTTGACGTAAAGATAGGAGTAGCCGACATCGACCTTGCCATAGCGACCGGCATTCCACTGCCCGCCCAGCGACAACCACAAACGATCGTTGTCGGGCACGCGAGCTGAACGGTATTCATCGCGCACCGGGGTCCGGTCATAGGCAATACCGAATTTCACCTTGAGTGCATCACTGGCCTTGTAGGCAGCACCCCAGGCAAGTCGCCAGGAGTTTTCATAGTTGAAGATCTCGGTATCAACGCCAGCGGAGCTGCGAACATCCAGACGATCCAGGGTGCTCCAGCGCGTGTAGGACAAATCGCCCATCGCTTCCCAACGATCCGAAACCTGTTGCCAGACCGACAGGATAAAAGTATCCGGCAGCTTGATGTCCGCCTTGGCGGCAACGGAATTAGCCCCGACCGAACGGGTTCCTTCCAGCGTGTAATTCACTGCCGAGCGGTAAGACACACCAACGCGCATGGCGGGAGAAAGTGTAAACAAAGCACCGGCATTCCATCCCCAGGCCGAATCGTCACCCTTGACCCGGTAGAGACCAGCCGGGGTATAACTGGTAATTTCAGCATCCAGTTGCTGATAATTGATGCCAAAACCCAGCGAAACCTTGTCGTTGACGCGATAGGCAAGCGACGGGTTGTAGTTGACGGTCTTGATCTCTGACTTGATCGCCTGAACACGCCCGACCCAGTTGCTGTCGTATTCAGTCGCCAGCCCAAACGGGGCCGAAACGCCAAAGCCGATCGAAAGATTATCCGTCAGATGCCCGGACAAATAGAGATTGGGAACGGCATTCCAGCCGCCCGCGTCACCGCCATTGCCGCTACCCTTGAAAGCTCCGGTCGAGCCAGTGTCACGAAACTCATAGCTCGGTCCAACCCCGGTCACCCCAGCAGAGAACTGGAAGCCTGACAGTTGCGTCATCCCCGCCGGATTGAAGAAAACCGTACTGGCGTTATCCGCCACCGCCGCCGAGCCCGCATAAGCATTCCCCAGGCCGCTGGCATTTTGCTCCCAAAGCTGGAAGGCAGCAGCCGAGGCGGTGCCGGAAAAGATAGCCAACAGCAGTGCTGGGACGATACGCAGGTTCATCTTATTCATGGGAGTGCTCGCTTGCAGGCGGGGTAATTGTTTAACTGCCGGATTTTAGACCATTTCCGGTCATTTTTCGGTCGGAACATTGCGCTTCATCCCGGCGCCATCAATCGCCACATAGGTCAGCTCAGCCTCGGTCACCTTGACGATAATCGGTGCGGCGTAATTCCGTTCGGCATAGACCTCGACTCGAACGGTAATCGAGGTCGTGCCGACCCGCACGATATCGGCGTACAGGCTGACAATGTCGCCGACCGAAACCGGCTGCTTGAACAGGAAGGAATTAACCGAAACGGTGGCTACCCTGCCGCAAGCCCGACGCATTGCCGGGATGGCGCCAGCCACGTCGACCTGGGCCATGACCCAGCCGCCGAAGACATCGCCATTCTGGTTGAGGTCGGCCGGCATCGGGACAACACGCAGCGTGCAGTGCTTGTTTGGAAGAACGAGGGGATCAATGGTCATAGTCAGTCCGGATTGCGAATTGTTTCCGGATTTTCCCGGAAAGGCGGCAGTTTTCATATACTCGGCAGAGATTCTTCCAACGGATACCCACCAGACACATGCGTCGCGCCTCTGCTCTCCCCAAACCGCCCGCTGGCCAAGCCCTGCCCCAAACCCATGTCTGGCTGACGCTGCGCACGCTGTTCCCTTATCTGTGGTCCTATCGACTACGCGTGCTGGCCGCCATGGCTTGCCTGATTGGTGCCAAGATCGCCAATGTCAGCGTACCGTTGATCTTCAAAGAGATGATCGACGGCCTTTCCGGCAGCCAGCAGTTGCTGGCCCTGCCCATCCTGCTGCTGGTCCTGTACGGCGCCCTGCGCTTCTCGACTTCGCTATTTACCGAATTGCGCGAAATCCTGTTTGCCCGGGTGACCCAACGCGCCGTTCGCCAGGTATCGCTGGAGGTATTCCGGCACCTGCATGCCTTGTCACTGCGCTTCCACCTGGAGCGTCAGACCGGTGGCGTCTCCCGCGATATCGAACGCGGCAGTCGCTCGATCTCCAGTCTCATTTCCTACACGCTGTACTCAATCCTGCCGACGCTGGTCGAAATTGGACTGGTCCTCGGCATCCTGTTCGTCAAATACGATGTCGGCTTTGTCGTCATTACCGTCATATCACTGATCGTCTACATTGTATTTACCGTCAAGGTCAGCAACTGGCGCATCGACATCCGCCGGGCTGTCAATGAAAACGACTCGGCCGCCAACACCCGCGCCATCGACAGCCTGCTCAACTACGAGACAGTCAAATATTTTAATAACGAAGCCTGGGAAGCCCGTCGTTACGACGAACAACTAATCAAATGGGAAGAGGCTGCCACGCGCAGTCAGACTACGCTGGCCTTCCTCAACCTCGGCCAGGCAGCAATCATCGCCCTCGGCGTCACGGCGATGATGTGGCGCGCTGCCAGCGGGGTCGTTGCAGGCGAGATGACAATTGGCGATCTGGTGCTGGTCAATGCCTTCCTGATCCAGCTCTATATTCCGCTCAATTTCCTTGGCATCGTCTATCGCGAAATCCGGCAGGCCCTGACCGATATCGAGCGCATGTTCAATCTGCTCAAGGAAAACCGTGAAATTGCCGATGCACCCGATGCTCGCGAACTTCCGAACAGCCCCTTGCAGATCAATTTTGAAACCGTCGATTTCGCCTACGATCCGGATCGCCAGATCCTGAAGAATCTCAGTTTCGCCATTCCTCCAGGAAAAACAGTCGCTGTTGTCGGACACTCCGGTGCCGGCAAATCTACGCTGGCCCGGCTGCTCTATCGTTTCTATGACGTCACTGGTGGCGCCATCCGGATCAATGGGCATGATCTCCGTGCGCTTAAGCAAAGCAGTCTTCGAGCAGCAATCGGCATCGTGCCGCAGGACACAGTACTGTTTAACGACAGTATTTTCTACAACATCAACTACGGCCGCCCGGAAGCAAGCCGGGAAGAGGTTTTCGCCGCAGCCCGCGCTGCCCAGTTGCACGAATTCATCGAGTCCTTGCCGCAAAAATACGAAACACGCGTCGGCGAACGCGGCTTAAAACTGTCTGGTGGAGAAAAACAACGCGTCGCCATCGCCCGGGCCTTATTGAAAAACCCACCCATCCTGATTTTTGACGAAGCCACCTCCGCCCTCGACTCAGCCACCGAACGAGCTATTCAGACCCAGCTTGAACAAGTCGCCGTTGGCCACACAACGTTGATCATCGCGCACCGCCTGTCCACCGTCATGAATGCCGACGAAATCCTGGTCATGAGCGAAGGCCACATCATTGAGCGCGGCTCACACGCCGCCCTCCTCGCAGCAAGCGCCACTTATGCGCGGATGTGGACCTTTCAACAACAGGAAGAACACGAGCACCCGGCAAGACACGGCTAAGCAGCGCGACGGCTCAAGATCGCTCATCGATTCAGCAAAGCTGATTGACTGCCGGGTTGATTGCCAAGTTTCGACAGCAACAGGGACGAAGGTTGGTAATATCGCAGCTAGCGATATTTAGCGCTTCAACGCGGATATCCCGCATTCGTCGATCATGATTCCAATAATGAACAAAATGAAGGTACTGGCGGTTGATGACAACCGCACCAACCTGCACATTCTCCAGGTCTTCCTGAAGAAGCTTGGGCATGAAGTCGTTCTTGCTGAGAACGGCGAGGAGGCGGTACGTCGATTTGAGACCGACGCTCCGGACTTGGTTCTCCTCGACATCATGATGCCGGTGATGGATGGCTTTGAAGCAGCTCGTCGTATCAAGGCCATGACCCGTGATCGCTGGACGCCAGTCATCTTCCTTTCCGCCCTGAATCGCGACGAAAACCTCGTTGAAGGGCTGGACGCAGGCGCCGACGACTACCTTACCAAGCCGATCAATTTTGTCGTTCTGGAAGCCAAGTTGCGTTCGATGCAACGTTCGCTGACCATGCAGCAGCAGTCTATCGATTCGCTGCGCCGGGTTCAGGCAATTTCCGACAACGTGCTGGATGCCATCGTTACAACCAACGAAGAAGGAATGATCGTCTCGGTAAATCAATCCACCGAACGTATTTTTGGTTGGTCCACGGCAGAGCTGCTTGGACAGAATGCCTCGCTACTAATGCCAGTCCCGGCGAGCGCATCGGGTGACATAATGCTCAGCCCGGGTGACGCGACAAGGCCCTTGCCGGGGGCTGGACAAGAACAGGAAATCAATGCCCGGCACAAGGATGGGCATATATTCCCGGCGACCATCTCAATCAGTCAGGTCGAGCTCGACAATCAACGCATGATCATCAGTGTGATCCGCGACATTTCCGAGCGGAAAGAAACCGAACAAAAGCTGCGCGAAAACGCCCAGCAGCTGCAGGACTACTACGACCAAACCCAGACCGAACAACAACTGGCCCTGCGCCTGATGGAAAAGCAACTCCACCGCAGCGGTCTTCGCGACAAACGCCTCCGCTACAAAGTCATTCCAGCCGAACATTTCAGCGGTGACATTGTCGCCGCCTCCCGCTCCCCGGATGGACTCTTGTACGCACTACTCGCAGATGCAACCGGCCATGGATTGACCGCCGCGATCAGTGTTCTGCCTGTATTGGCCCTGTTTTATCGGATGACCAAACTCAACCGGTCAATCCAGGAAATAGTGCTGGAATTAAATCAACAACTAAAGGAATCCATGCCGGTCGGGCGTTTTGTCGCCGTGACGCTGGTCTGCCTAGATGAAAAGAACAGAAAAGGCGAAATATGGGTTGGCGGTACGCCCGAAGCCTTCCTTTTTGATCGCTGGGGGAGGGTCGCCAGCACATTCCCTTCCGACAACCTGCCGCTCGGCATCGTTGGCAGCAATGAACTAGGCGGCCACCCACGACTATTTTCGTGGGAACCAGAAAGCCAACTGGCGCTATGCTCCGATGGCCTTCTGGAAGCGACCAACGCCGAAGGTGAGCAATTTGGAAATTCGGGCCTGATCAACTCCGCATCAAACACCTCGCCGAGCGACCGCTTTGCCAACATAGAAACTGCGCTGAAAGAGCATCAGAACGGCTGCGCCGCCAGCGACGATGTATCACTAATGCTGATCGACTGCCCTTAATAAGAAATTGGCAGCCAAAGAAAAAGGCCGGAGAACCGGCCTTTTTCTATTTGAGAATTTCTCAGCTTACTCAGCTGCATCCTCAATCTCAACCGCTTCGGTCACTTCCGGGCGATCAAGCAATTCGACGAATGCCATCGGAGCATTGTCGCCGACGCGGAAGCCACACTTCAGAATGCGAAGGTAGCCGCCCGGACGGGTTGCGTAACGCGGGCCAATTTCTGCAAACAGCTTGACCACGATATCGCGGTCGCGCAGACGGTCGAAAGCCAGACGCTTGTTAGCCAGCGTCGGGTTCTTGCCCAGGGTAATGATCGGTTCGACAACACGGCGCAGTTCCTTGGCTTTCGGCACGGTGGTCTTGATAGCCTCGTGCTTGAGCAGGGAAACGGTCATGTTGCGCAGCATCGCCAGGCGATGGCTGCTGGTGCGGTTAAGTTTGCGAAGTCCATTGCGGTGACGCATGGTTAATCCTTTCTATGTTCTGCAGGCGTCCCTTGACAACCCGGGTTGAAAAAGGCTTACACCTTTTCCAGACCGGCGGGCGGCCAATTTTCCAGTTTCATGCCGAGCGTCAAACCGCGTGCGGCCAAAACTTCCTTGATCTCATTCAGTGACTTACGACCCAGATTCGGGGTCTTGAGAAGTTCATTCTCGGTACGCTGGATCAGATCGCCGATGTAGTAGATATTCTCGGCCTTCAGGCAGTTCGCGGAACGAACCGTCAGCTCGAGGTCATCAACCGGGCGGAGCAGAACCGGATCAACCTGAGCCGGCTTGGAAGCCTCGGCCACAGGAGCGGTACCCTCCAGGTCGGCAAACACGGAAAGTTGTTCCATCAGCACGCGAGCAGCGTAGCGAATGGCTTCTTCCGGTTCGACAACACCATTGGTTTCGATATCAACAATCAGCTTGTCCAGATCGGTACGCTGTTCAACGCGGGCACTTTCGACCGCGTAAGCAACGCGACGGATCGGGCTGAACGAAGCATCCAAAACCAGCTTGCCGATGGTCTTGGCATCGCCCAGGTTACGGACGTTACCCGGCACGTAGCCGCGACCCTTCTCGACCTTGATCTCCATGGCAAGCTTGCCACCAGGAGAGAGGTGAGCGATCACATGTTCCGGATTGATAATCTCGACGTCGTGGGGCAACTCGATATCGCCAGCACGGACGGCGCCTTCGCCTTCCTTGACCAGCTTGAGGTTAACCACGTCACGGTTGTGCAATTTGAAGACGACACCCTTCAGATTGAGAAGGATATCAACGACATCTTCCTGCACGCCATCAACGGTGGAGTACTCGTGGAGCACGCCGTCGATGCCGACTTCGGTCGGTGCATAACCGACCATCGAGGAGAGCAGAATGCGGCGCAGTGCGTTGCCGAGGGTATGGCCATAGCCGCGTTCGAACGGCTCCATGACCACCTTGGCTTGCACGGGCGACACGCTCTGCACGTCGATAATGCGGGGTTTGAGAAGTCCACTGCTTTGCATGGGCTAGATCCTCTGCTCAGTGCTTACTTCGAGTAAAGTTCGATGACGAGACCTTCGTTCAGGGTCGCCGGCAATTCGGAGCGCTGCGGCATGGCCTTGAACGTGCCCTTGCCTTCCTTGACGTCCACGGAGATCCACTCCGGGAAACCGCGGGACTCGGCAGCTTCGAGAGCGGCCTTGCAACGCAGGGAAGCACGTGCGCGATCGGTCAGCTGGACAACATCACCCGGCTTGACGATGAACGACGGAATGTTAACGCGCTTGCCATTAACCAGAATGCCGTTATGACGAACAACCTGACGGGACTCGGAGCGGGAAGCACCGAAACCCATACGGTAGGCAACGGAATCCAGGCGAGCTTCGAGCAACTGCAGGAGGTTTTCACCGGTCTGGCCCTTGCGGCGATCAGCTTCGGCAAAGGTTTTGCGGAACTGACCTTCAAGAACGCCGTAAACGCGGCGGATCTTCTGTTTGGCACGCAGGTGAACGCCGTAGTCGGACAAACGGGCACCTGACTTTTGACCGTGCTGGCCCGGCGCGTAAGAACGACGCTCAATGGCACACTTGTCGGTAAAACACTTTTCGCCCTTCAGGAACAGCTTTTCGCCTTCGCGGCGGCACTGACGGCATTTCGGATCGAGATTACGAGCCACTTGTCTTTCTCCTTAGATGCGGCGCTTTTTAGGCGGACGGCAACCGTTGTGCGGTACCGGCGTCACGTCCGAAATGGAAGTGATCTTCATGCCCAGCGCATTGAGCGCACGGACAGAGGATTCACGACCAGGACCAGGGCCCTTGATACGGACTTCGACATTCTTGACGCCACATTCCTGAGCAGCCTTGCCGGCAGCTTCGGCGGCAACCTGGGCAGCGAACGGGGTGGACTTACGCGAACCGCGGAAGCCGGCACCACCGGAAGTAGCCCACGACAGAGCGTTGCCCTGACGGTCGGTAATGGTGATGATGGTATTGTTGAACGATGCGTGGATGTGGGCAATGCCCTCAGCAACGTTCTTCTTGACCTTTTTGCGAACTTTGGTAGCAGTCTTTGCCATGTTCTGTCCCTATTACTTCTTGCCAGCGATGGCCTTGCGCGGGCCCTTGCGGGTACGAGCATTGGTACGGGTGCGCTGACCACGGCAAGGCAGACCCTTGCGATGGCGCAGGCCACGGTAGCAACCGAGGTCCATCAGGCGCTTGATATTCATGGTGACTTCGCGGCGCAGATCACCTTCGACGGTGAACTTGCCTACTTCGTCACGCAGACGATCCATGTCCGAATCGGACAGGTCTTTCATTTTTACGTTACGACCAACGCCGGCTGCGTCACAGATCTTCTGTGCGCGGGTACGGCCGATGCCGAAAATCGCGGTCAGAGCGATTTCTGCATGCTGATGGTTCGGAATGTTTACCCCTGCAATACGGGCCATTGAATCACTCCACTATTTCGAAAATTAACGAATGCCGAACTGGACAGGGAATTAACCCTGGCGCTGTTTGTGACGCGGATCCTTGCAAATGATGCGCACGACACCTTTGCGGCGGATAACTTTGCAGTTGCGGCAGATGCGCTTCACTGAAGGTTGGACTTTCATGTTTCACTCCTCGTCTGCGAGAGCTTGGAAGCAGCCGTGTTTCCTTGCCCTGCGGTTTATTGCGTAGAGAACTTTTTACTTGGTCCGGAAAACGATCCGGGCCTTGGTTAAATCATACGGCGTCAGTTGCACAGTCACTTTGTCTCCGGGAAGGATACGGATGTAATGCATCCGCATTTTTCCGGAAATGAACCCATGCACGATGTGTCCGTTTTCCAGCCTGACTTTGAAGGTCGCATTTGGGAGGTTCTCAACAACCTCACCCAGCATCTCAATGTAATCTTCTTTTGCCATGCTGATTACTACTTGATCATAGGTGCGCCTTTGAAGTTTGCTTTCTTCAGCAGGCTTTCATATTGATGCGACATCACATAGGCCTGAACCTGGGACATGAAGTCCATGGTCACGACTACGATAATCAACAGCGACGTTCCACCGAAATAGAACGGAACGTTCCATTTCAGGATCAAAAATTCGGGTAACAAACAAACAACCGTGATGTAAGCAGCCCCAATCAGGGTCAGGCGCATCAGGATCTTGTCAATATAACGGGCAGTTTGCTCACCAGGACGAATACCCGGGACAAAAGCACCACTCTTCTTCAGGTTATCGGCCGTTTCCTTGGAATTAAACACAAGGGCGGTATAGAAGAAGCAGAAAAAGACGATGGCTGACGCGTACAGCATCACGTAGATCGGCTGCCCAGGAGACAAGGTACCCGCAACATCCTTCAACCAATGCATCGACTCGCTGGAACCAAACCAGTTGGCCACTGTTGCCGGGAACAAAATGATCGATGAAGCGAAAATGGGCGGGATGACACCGGACATGTTCAGCTTCAGTGGTAGGTGTGAGCTCTGTCCACCATAAATCTTGTTACCTACTTGGCGCTTGGCGTAATTGACCAGAATTTTCCGTTGGCCACGTTCGACAAAGACCACGAAGCCAGTAACCGCAACGACGAGAATACAAATGATCAGGGCCGTCAGGGGGTGCATCGCACCGGTACGGACCAGCTCAAGCAGGCCACCGATTGCGTTCGGCAAGCCAGCGGCAATACCAGCGAAAATAATGATCGAAATACCATTACCAAGACCACGCTCGGTAATCTGTTCACCCAGCCACATCAGGAACATGGTGCCGGTCAGCAGCGTGGAAACGGTTGTCAGGCGGAACATAAAGCCTGGATCATTAACCAGACCGGCCTGCGCTTCAAGTGCGACGGCAATACCCAGCCCCTGAAACAGTGCAAGAATCACCGTGCCGTAGCGGGTGTATTGAGTGATCTTCCGACGCCCGGCCTCGCCCTCTTTCTTGAGAGCTTCCAGTTGCGGGCTAGCGACACTCATCAACTGCATGATGATCGACGCCGAAATATACGGCATGATCCCCAACGCAAAAATCGTAAATCGCGACAGGGCGCCACCCGAGAACATGTTGAACATGCCCAGGATGCCACCCTTCTGCGAATTGAAGAGATCGGCCAGAGCGTTGGGATCAATCCCCGGAACCGGGATATGGGCGCCAATGCGGTACACAACCAGTGCGCCCAAAAGGAACCAAAGCCGGCGCTTGAGATCGCCGAACTTGCCACCTTTGCCAACGGTATTGGGATTTGCAGCCAACGTTCTAACCTTTCCCTGTCTTACTCAGCGATCGAGCCGCCGACTGCTTCAATAGCAGCCTTCGCACCCTTGGTCGCGCCAACACCCTTCAGGACAACCTTGCGGCTGATCGCACCGGACAAGATTACCTTGGCGGAGAGTGCGTCACCCGGAACGATACCGGCCACTTGCAGGGCAAGCAGATCAATTTCGTCAACCGGCAGACGGTCCAGATCAGTCAGGCGAACTTCGTAGTTGCGCGCACGGGTCAGCGAGTTGAAGCCACGCTTCGGAAGGCGACGCTGCAACGGCATTTGACCGCCCTCGAAGCCTACCTTGTGGAAGCCACCGGAACGGGACTTCTGGCCTTTATGACCGCGACCGCAGGTCTTGCCCAGGCCGGAACCAATACCGCGACCGACACGCTTGGCGGCCTTCTTGGAGCCTTCGCCCGGCTTGATAGTATTCAGACGCATGGCTTAACCCTCAACCTTAACGAGATACTGAACCTTCTGGATCATGCCGCGGACAGCCGGCGTATCGATCAGCTCAGACGAACTATTCAGCTTGCGCAGACCAAGGCCCTTGACGGTAGCCCGGTGATCTTGCTTGGTGCCGATAACGCTCTTGACGAGCGTCACTTTGATTTTCTTGTCAGCCATGACTTACCCCTGGATCTGATCAACCGAAAGACCGCGCTTGGCGGCGATTTCGGCTGGCGTATTCACCTTCGACAGACCGTCGATGGTGGCACGCACGATGTTGTAGGGATTGGTCGAGCCGTGAGCCTTGGCAACAACATTGGTCACGCCAACGACTTCGAAAACAGCACGCATTGCGCCACCCGCGATGATCCCGGTACCTTCCGGTGCCGGTTGAATCATCACGGTAGTAGCGCCATGACGACCCATCACAGTGTGATGAACGGTACCGCTCTTCAAGCTGACCTTGGCCATCTTGCGACGAGCCTCTTCCATTGCCTTTTGAACGGCAACCGGCACTTCGCGGGACTTGCCCTTGCCCATGCCGATGCTACCGTCACCGTCGCCGACCACGGTCAGGGCTGCAAAACCGAGAATCCGGCCGCCCTTTACAACCTTGGTAACGCGATTGACCGCAACCATCTTTTCGCGCATGCCATCATCGCGCTCTTCAGCCTGTTGCGGCTTTTTGTTTCTTTCAGGTTTAGCCATTTCTTAACCTCGTCCTTTTGCCGTCGGTTAGAACTTCAGGCCGCCTTCACGCGCGGCTTCCGCCAACGCCTGAATACGTCCGTGGTACTGGAGACCGGAACGGTCAAAGGCTACCTGCTCGATACCGGCGGCCTTGGCGCGCTCGGCAATCAGCTTGCCAATAGTAGTGGCAGCAGCCTTGTTTCCGCCGTTCGCGAGGTCCTTACGGACATCGGTATCCAGCGTGGAAGCCGAAGCCAGAACCTTACCGCCGCAAGGCGAAATGATCTGGGCGTAAATGTGGCAGTTGGTGCGGTTAACGCACAAACGGACAGCTTTGAGCTCGGCGATTTTGGCCCGGGTTTTGCGGGCACGGCGCAGACGCGCTTGCTTCTTGTTAAACATATGCCACCCTTACTTCTTCTTGGTTTCCTTGATAACCACCACTTCATCGGCATAACGAACGCCCTTACCCTTGTAGGGCTCCGGCTTGCGATATGCACGAATCTCGGCGGCAACCTGACCGACTTGCTGCTTGTCCGAACCCTTGATCAGGATTTCGGTCTGGGTCGGACACTCAACTTTCACACCAGCAGGCATCTTATGCGCCACCGGATGAGAGAAGCCAAGCGACAGATTCAGGGTGTCACCCTGAGCCTGGGCACGATAGCCCACGCCAACCAGTTGCAGCTTACGCTCGAAGCCCTTCGAAACACCGGTTACCATGTTATTCAGGTTGGCGCGCATGGTGCCCCACATGGCGGCAGCATTTGCTGCGCCAGCAACCTTGGATACGGTAACGTTCTGGCCTTCGACGGCAACATTGACTGCTGAATGAGCAGCCGTCTTCAGGGAGCCCAAAGGCCCCTTGACGACGATCTGCTCACCAACGGTGACTTCAACACCGGCGGGCAGCACTACGGGATTTTTACCAATACGAGACATGCTTCGCTCCTTACGCCACGATGCAAAGGACTTCGCCGCCGACCTTGCTGGCGCGAGCCTTGCGGTCAGTCATGACGCCCTTCGGGGTAGAAACGATGGCCACACCAAGACCATTCATGACACGCGGAATATCATCGCAGCCCTTGTAGATACGCAGACCAGGCTTGGAAATACGCTCGATACGCTCAATGACCGGACGACCGGCGTAATACTTGAGTGCGATTTCGAGATTTGCCTTGCCATCAGCCTGACGAACTGCAAAATCTTCGACGTAGCCTTCATCCTTGAGCACAGCAGCAATAGCCACCTTTACCTTGGACGAGGGCATGGAGACAGACGCCTTTTCGGCGAGCTGGGCGTTGCGGATGCGAGTCAGCATGTCCGCGATCGGATCGCTCATAGCCATTTCTGAATCTCCTTGTTACCAGCTGGCTTTAACAACACCCGGAACCTCGCCGTTGAAGGCGAGTTCGCGGATCTTGTGACGGCACAGACCGAATTTACGGAAAACACCACGCGGACGGCCGGTCAGCTGGCAACGATTGCGCAGACGGGACGGGCTGGAATTGCGCGGCAGGGCCTGCATCTTCAGACGGGCTTCATAACGCTCCTCGTCAGACAGGCTCACGTTGGTGATGATCGCCTCCAGGGCCGCACGCTTCTTTGCGTACTGAGCCACCAGCTTGCGGCGCTTCTCTTCACGGTTGATCAGAGCAAGTTTTGCCATGATTGCCTCAATTCTTGAACGGGAACTTGAAGGCCACCAGCAGAGCTTTAGCTTCTGCATCGGTCTTCGCGGTCGTGGTAATACTGATGTTCATACCCCGCAGAGCATCGATCTTGTCGTACTCGATTTCCGGGAAAATGATCTGTTCTTTGACGCCCATGTTGTAGTTGCCCTGGCCGTCAAAACCCTTGCCAGAAATACCACGGAAGTCGCGAACGCGCGGCAAAGCGATGGTCACCAGACGATCAAGGAATTCGAACATGCGAGGACCACGCAAGGTGACCATGCAACCGATCGGATAACCATCACGAATCTTGAAGCCAGCAATGGACTTGCGGGCTTTCGTGGTAACCGGCTTTTGACCTGCAATCTTCTGCATGTCGCCAACGGCGTTTTCCAGAACTTTCTTATCAGCTACCGCCTCGCCAACACCCATGTTCAAGGTGATCTTGGTGATACGCGGAACTTCCATCACGGATTTGTAACCAAACTGCTTAACCAGATCGGAAACAATCGTTTCTTTGTAAAACTGTTGCAAACGCGCCATGACCACCCCTTATGCGTTTACCAGTTCGCCGTTCGACTTGAACACGCGAACCTTGCGGCCATCATCAAGCGCCTTGAAGCCGACACGATCGGCCTTCTTGGTCGCCGGATTGAACAGCGCAACATTGGAGATATGGATAGGCATGTCTTTATCTACGATGCCACCAGCCACACCCTTGACCGGGTTCGGCTTAACGTGCTTTTTAGCACGATTGACACCCTCGACAAGCACATGCTCATCATCGACACGGCGCAGCACGGTGCCGCGTTTGCCCTTGTCTTTACCGGTAATGACGACGATTTCGTCACCTTTGCGAATTTTTTCCATCATCCGTTCCTTACAGCACTTCAGGAGCCAGCGACACGATCTTCATGAAGCGCTCGGTACGCAGTTCGCGGGTTACCGGGCCAAAGATGCGCGTGCCAATCGGCTCGAGCTTGTTGTTGAGAAGGACTGCGGCATTGCCATCAAAGCGCACCAGCGAGCCATCCGGACGACGAACACCCTTGGCAGTGCGAACCACCACGGCGTTGTAAACATCACCCTTTTTGACACGGCCACGCGGGGCAGCATCCTTGATGCTGACCTTGATGATGTCACCAATGCCCGCATAACGGCGCCTGGATCCACCCAGCACTTTGATACACATTACTGAACGTGCGCCGGTGTTATCGGCGACATCCAGAGTCGTCTGCATCTGAATCATTTAAATAAACTCCAACTTAATCCGCCCAGGCGGTCAGTCTTGGAACCCGTACGGGTCGAACAACTTCGCAACCACCAGGACGGCAGTTGCAAAAAAGAAGCCGGATTATACCGGCTTCTTTGATCACTGCGCAAGCGTTTTTAAAAACTTTCGTTATACAACGATCGCCTTTTCAAGAACGCTGGTGACAGCCCAAGTCTTGGTACGGGAAACCGGACGGGTTTCGACGATCTCGACGAGATCGCCAGCCTTGGCCGAATTGCCTTCGTTATGGGCATGGTACTTCTTCGAACGAACCATCACCTTGCCATACATAGGGTGCTTGACCTTACGCTCGACGAGGACGGTGACCGTCTTATCCATCTTGTCGCTGACAACACGACCGATGAGAGTACGCTTGATACTGGAGGATTCGCTCATTGCTGCACCGCCTTTTCACGGATAAGCGTGCGAACGCGAGCGATGTCGCGACGCACCTTGGACATTTGGCTGGTATTGGACAACTGCTGGGTAGCGAGTTGCATACGCAGACCGAACTGGGCCTTCAACAGGTCCAGCAATTCCTTTTTGAGCTCGTCCACGCTCTTGGTTCTCAGTTCACTAGCTTTCATGATTACCCCAGATGACGAGTCACGAAGGTGGTGGGAATCGGCAGCTTGGCAGCAGCAAGGGCAAACGCCTCGCGAGCCAGCGCTTCATTGACACCATCCATCTCGTAGAGGACCTTGCCCGGCTGGATTTCGGCAACCCAATATTCCGGGTTACCCTTACCGTTACCCATACGAACTTCAGCCGGCTTCTTGGAAATCGGCTTGTCCGGGAAGATACGGATCCAGATGCGACCACCCCGCTTGATATGACGGGTCATGGCGCGACGAGCAGCTTCGATCTGACGAGCCGTCAGACGACCGCGACCGATGGCCTTGAGGCCCCACTCGCCGAAGGAAACCTTCGTGCCACGAGTCGCCAGACCTTCATTGCGGCCCTTGTGCTCCTTACGGAACTTGCGACGGTTAGGTTGCAGCATGTTAAGCACCTGCCTTTCTTACGCGCTTGGCCGGATCAGCTGCACCGTCAACTTTCTTGACGGTACGGGTACGCGGCTTGTCACCATCGGGCCTGCCCGGGGTACGACGCGGACGACGGTCATCGGCAGCCGGTTCTTCTGCCACCGGTTGCTCATTACGATCAAGCATGTCGCCCTTGTAAACCCAGACCTTGATACCGATAATGCCGTAAGTGGTCAGCGCTTCAGAGGTTGCATAGTCGATGTCGGCGCGCAGGGTGTGCAACGGCACACGACCTTCGCGATACCACTCACTACGGGCAATTTCTGCACCGTTCAGACGACCAGCGCTCATCACCTTGATACCTTGAGCACCAAGACGCATGGCGTTCTGCATCGCGCGCTTCATGGCACGACGGAACATGATGCGCTTTTCGAGTTGTTGCGCAATCGAATCAGCGATCAACTGGGCATCGATTTCCGGCTTGCGGATTTCTTCGATCGACACATGGACGGGAACGCCCATGATGCGCTGAAGGTCCGTACGCAGTTGCTCGATATCTTCGCCCTTCTTACCGATAACGACACCCGGACGGGCGGAGTAAACGGTGACGCGGGCATTCTTTGCCGGACGTTCGATCAGGACACGACCAACTGAAGCGTGCGCGAGCTTGCGCTTCAGATATTCACGAACCTTGATGTCTTCGTTCAACATGCCAGGGAAGTCTTTGCTGTTAGCGTACCAGCGCGAACTCCAGTTTTTGGTGACTGCCAGGCGGAAGCCAGTCGGATGAATTTTCTGTCCCATGGCTCTTCCTTAGTTACCAACGGTCAGATAGATATGGCAGGTCGGCTTGATGATCCGATTACCACGACCCTTGGCGCGGGCAGTAAAACGCTTCAGCACCATGCCTTTTTCGACGTAGATGGTTTTCACCGTCAGTTCGTCGATATCAGCACCATCATTGTGCTCGGCGTTGGCGATTGCCGACTCCAGCACCTTCTTGACGATACCGGCGCCCTTTTTGGGGCAGAAAGCCAGGATGTTTAGAGCCTGACCAACCGGCTTGCCGCGCACCAGATCCGCAACCAAGCGGCCCTTTTGCGCAGAGAGGCGTACGCCTCGCAGACTTGCACGAGTTTCCATGTCAGCTCCTTACTTCTTGGCCTTCTTGCCGGCGGTGTGACCCTTGAACGTACGGGTCAGCGAGAACTCGCCGAGCTTGTGACCGACCATATTTTCGGTGACGAACACCGGAATATGCTGCTTGCCATTGTGGACCGCAATCGTCAGGCCGATGAACTCGGGGAGGATCGTCGAACGACGCGACCAGGTCTTGATCGGGCGCTTGTCGCTGGTAGCGCGAACTGCTTCGACTTTGTCGATCAGATGCGCATCAACAAACGGGCCCTTTTTGAGAGAACGTCCCATTTCCTACCCCTTAACGCTTATGACGGCGCTGAACGATCATGCTGTTCGTGCGCTTGTTGCTGCGGGTGCGGTAACCCTTGGTGGGCTGACCCCACGGATTGACCGGTACGCGGCCTTCGCCAGTGCGGCCTTCGCCACCACCGTGCGGGTGATCCACCGGGTTCATGGCTGTACCACGAACCGTCGGACGCACACCGCGCCAACGCATCGCACCAGCCTTGCCGATCTTGCGCAGGTTATGCTCTTCGTTACCAACCTCACCGATGGTGGCGCGGCACTCAACGTGCACACGACGCACTTCACCGGAGCGGAGGCGAATCTGAGCATACGTACCTTCGCGAGCCAGCAGCTGAACGGAAGTACCGGCCGAGCGAGCCAATTGCGCGCCCTTGCCCGGCAACATCTCAACGCAGCAAATCGTCGTACCAACCGGAATATTACGGATCGGCAGAGCATTACCAGACTTGATCGGCGCTTCGGAGCCACTCATGATCGGCTGACCAACCACCATCCCCTTGTTGGCGATGATGTAGCGACGCTCACCGTCGGCATAACAAAGCAGCGCGATGTTGGCCGTGCGGTTGGGATCGTACTCCAGACGTTCAACCTTGGCCGGGATACCGTCCTTGTTGCGCTTGAAATCGATGACACGATAGGCCTGCTTGTGACCGCCGCCTTGATGGCGAACAGTGATGCGACCGTTGTTGTTGCGACCGGCGTTGCCAGACTTGGCCTCAACCAGCGCAGCAAACGGCTTGCCCTTGTGAAGGCTGGCGTTTACGACCTGAACTACGCCGCGACGACCCGGGGAAGTCGGCTTGACTTTAACGAGAGCCATTACGCATTCCCCCCTTCAACGAAATTGATTTCCTGACCCGGCTTGAGGCTCACGTAGGCTTTTTTCCAGCCCTTGCGACGACCGGTTGCACCCTTGAAGCGCTTAACCTTGCCCTTCACGTTGGCAACCTGAACACCTTCGACTTCAACCTTGAACAGCAACTCGACAGCAGCCTTGATTTCCGGCTTGGTTGCATCAGATGCAACACGGAAAATCACTTGCTCATACTTGTCAGCAACATAGGTTGCCTTCTCGGAGATTTGCGGTGCCAGCAGCACCTGCATCAGACGCTCTTGATTCATCCCCACATCTCCTCGAACTTGGCCACGGCGTTCTTGGTAACCAGAACCTTGGCGAAGCGGACCAGAGAAACCGGATCGGCTTCCTGAGCTTCGAGAACCAGAACGTTAGGCAGGTTGCGCGACGAGAGGTACAGATTTTCGTTCAGCTCGTCGGTGATGACCAGAAGATTGCCTTCAAGACCCATGCTCTTCAGCTTCTGCGTGAACAGCTTGGTTTTGGGCGCATCGACAGACAGATCGTCGATAACGACGAGGCGGTCCTGACGGGCCAACTCGGAGAGGATCGCAGCCATACCGGCGCGGAACATCTTCTTGTTAACCTTCTGGCTGAAGTTTTCTTCAGGAGAGTTCGGAAAAATCCGACCGCCTCCGCGCCACAGCGGGCTGCCATTGGAACCAGCACGAGCACGACCGGTGCCCTTCTGACGCCACGGCTTGGTGGTGGTGTGACGGACTTCGGAGCGATCCTTTTGCTGACGGTCGCCAGAACGAGCATTCGCCTGGTAGGCGACGACGATCTGGTGCACCAGCGCTTCATTGAAATCGCGACCGAACAGCACATCGGAAGCCTGCAGCTTGGCAGCTTCCTGACCTTGTTCGTTAATAACCTTGAGTTCCATGTCGCCCCCTTAAGCCTTGACCGCCGGACGCACAACGACGTCGGAACCCTTGGCACCTGGAACGGCGCCCTTGACCAGCAAAAGCTGGCGATCGGCATCAACACGGACAATCGTCAACCCCTGCATCGTGGACTGAACATCGCCCAGATGACCGGCCATGCGCTTACCCGGGAAAACACGACCCGGATCTTGCGCCATACCGATGGAACCCGGCGCGTTATGCGACAGCGAATTACCATGGGAAGCACGGTTGGAACTGAAGTTATGGCGCTTGATACCACCCTGGAAACCCTTACCGATCGAGGTGCCGGTCACATCAACTTTTTGCCCTTCGGCAAAGATAGTGACAGCAACCTGATCACCGGCCTTGAAACTAGCCAACTGATCAGCTTCGATCTGGAATTCCTTGAGCACATGCCCGGCTTCCACACCCGCCTTGGCCAGATGGCCTGCAAGGGGCTTGGAAACGCGCGAGGCACGGCGCTTGCCGAATGCGACCTGAATGGCTGCGTAGCCATCGATCTCCGGCGTTTTGACTTGGGTCACGCGGTTGTTTGACACGTCAAGCACAGTTACCGGAATGGACGCGCCATCCTCGGCAAAAATGCGAGTCATGCCAACCTTGCGACCAACAAGGCCTAGACTCATGGTTATTCTCCTCACCGCCGGCTGCGATTGGCCGGTCGATGTAAAACAACAAATGGGCAGCCGTCGCCGGCCACCCCCGAAAGGCGCGGATTATATCCGCGAACTGCTATTACTGCAACTTGATTTCGACGTCGACACCGGCCGGCAGATCCAGCTTCATCAGTGCATCAACCGTCTTGTCGGTCGGATCAACGATATCCATCAGACGCAGATGGGTACGGATTTCGAGCTGATCACGGGAAGCCTTGTTGACGTGCGGCGAACGCAGGATGTCGAAACGCTGCTTACGGGTCGGCAGCGGAACAGGACCACGAACAACAGCACCGGTACGCTTGGCGGTTTCAACGATTTCCTGAGCAGATTGATCGATCAGGCGATAATCGAAGGCCTTGAGACGGATACGGATTTTCTGGTTTGCCATTTTGGTTTCCAAAGAGCGATGGGGTGAAGTCTTCTTCACCCCGGATTTTTAAAAAGAACGATTACTCGATGATCTTGGCGACGACGCCGGCGCCGACGGTACGACCGCCTTCACGGATGGCGAAGCGCAGACCTTCTTCCATGGCGATCGGCGCAATCAGCTTGATCGTCATGGCGATGTTGTCGCCCGGCATAACCATTTCGGTGCCTTCCGGCAGCTCGATGGAGCCAGTGACGTCGGTCGTGCGGAAGTAGAACTGCGGACGGTAGCCGTTGAAGAACGGGGTGTGACGACCGCCTTCATCCTTGGACAGGATGTACACTTCGGAAGTGAAGTGGGTGTGCGGCTTGACCGAACCCGGCTTGCACAGCACCTGGCCACGCTCGACGTCTTCACGCTTGGTACCACGCAGCAGGGCGCCAATGTTGTCGCCAGCCTGACCTTGGTCGAGCAGCTTGCGGAA
>Ga0316604_10000181_pt1 | contig 96063 bp, 91 predicted proteins | sample OWC_soil_day20_C_FD_207650 | JGI IMG/M metagenome (GOLD analysis project Ga0316604, IMG submission 207650) | Wetland soil microbial communities from Old Woman Creek delta, Ohio, United States - OWC_soil_day20_CT | ecosystem: Environmental > Terrestrial > Soil > Wetlands | place: USA: Ohio... | reverse complement strand
CATGGGCGCCAAATAACGAAGTGATCGACAGCCATGCCTTTTCGGAGTTTTGCGGTGTGGAATCGAGCACCTAAGTGCCGGATGGAGATACAAACTATTTTCAGAAAACATTTCCCACATTATTTTTAGATATAACCCAAATATTCTATAGGTTGACAATTTTGAGCTTAAGTAATAAAATTGAACAAAAAGTGAGATGCTACCAGCGATAAACGGTTAGCCCCTCTCAAAATAAAGAGAAGAGATAGCCGTAATCTTGTAAAGGATTGGATGGCTATCTCTTTTTTATCTTAGAAAAGGCTGATCATTAAAAGAGGGGGTAGAAGAAATGGACTTTGATACACCAATTGAAATGCCTCGTGCAACGCACTACGGGAACAATTATTACGTTACCTACAGTAGTAAACTTAAGCGTAATGTTCACCTGTTTTCCAACTTGGAATATTACAATTTTCTCGACCTTGAATGTGATCCAAATGTTATTAAGTTCTGTGAGCAACCGCTCAAGATTAATTTCATTCTAGAAAACAAGGTAAAGCATGCCATATTTGACGTTTGGGTTCGTCATAAAGATGGCTCAGAAGAAATGCAGGAAGTCAAATATGACAGCGAGCTTAACGGTACTGATGATGTTTCTATTCGTTCTCAGGAGCAAATCAGAAGGGAAAAGCACTGGTGTAAAGAGAACAATATAGCCTTTGCAGTGCGTACTGATAAAGCACTCAAGAAAGGGCGCTATTATTTGCAAAATCTAAATGTGATGTCAGCTCGACTCAGACGGTACAATCCATTTGAAGAAGCATATTACACTCCCATTATCATCAAGATGCTTGAAAAAAGCAAAACTGCATCAATTGAAACATTGAAAACTCACGGAATGCTTCCAATTGGAAATGAGATGCCGCATCTTTTCTATCTATATTGCAAAGGCATTATTTCTCTTAACATTGAAGATAAACCGTTGGATTATGGAACGGAAGTGACATTATGCCGGTAAATACAAATTTATCTGAACTGCGACAGGAACGGGAATTCTGGACTGAAGTCAATGAAGATGTTATGAAGAAAGAATCGCAGGAGGTATTTTCAAAGAGGAAACTTGCCGTTGATTACTATATTGACGGCCTGGAGTTAAAAACCATTGCTGAAATCACAGATATCCGAAAGCAGGAAGTCCTGCGTCTGGTTAACAGGTGCAGAAGCTTCGATGAAAACGGGAATCAAGTAGGATATCCCGCGTTGGTTCCAAGATTTCGAATGACAAGTAAGTCTGGAAAAATAGAGGAATTGTTTTTGCGCCATCCTTCGCTGGAGAATTATGTCGCTGGAAACTATTTTGGCGATAAGAAATATACGCTGGAATACCGCATGAACATTCGCACCCTTCACTCTAAATTTCTGCAGGAGTGTCTTCGCATTGGAGTTCAAGATTATGAGTTTCCTTTTAATAATAAAGACAAGGGCTATTACACGCTTCGCAACTATATTAAAAAACTTGAAGCAAAACATCCCGACACCATTAAGCGTATTAGCAAGGATGCCCGGCAGAGGTTTAACTCTACCGGTTACGGAGAAACCACCAGCTTCAAGTCGATTTTCCCTTACGATGTTGTCCAGATTGATGGTCATAAAATTGACTTGCTCTATTCTATTGAGACTGAAAATGAGCAAGGTGAGATGGTTCGTATGACTGCAACCCGTATGTGGGTTATTGCCATCATCGACGTAGCCACAAGAGCCATCCTTGGATATTCCGTTACTTCACGTGAAAACTACAATCAGTACGACGTTCTCCAAGCAATTCGCAACTCTATAGTTCCTCACGAGAAAATTCATTTCACCCATGATGGGTAAAGTTTCAAATTACTACGAAACAAACCATATAACTACTGCAAGAAATTTGGTAGATAACGGACAGCTTCTCAAAAAAATTATTAAAGTGAGCAGAAAGTTTACAAATCAAAGGGTAATAGAATTTATCAATGTTAACTATGCAACAGAAAGAAAAAATGTTATATTTAAAAGCACAAAAGCTTTTCTCCTCAGCCAAATTACCTTGCAAACGCCTTATGTAACTGGTGTGAGAACAGTACTTTCCGTTGTAAAGAGGGACCTCGCAAAAGTGAATGATAGTGCCATGAAAGAACTTTCAGATAGATATCAGCTACCATATGTGAAAAATATGGCCTTTTTTGAGAGAAAACGAAATGATCAGTGCACGAGTGCCTATATGAAGACGCTCATCGACGATTTTGTCAGTAGCGAATTTAACTCTGAAGATGAGTATTTCCATGAGGTGTCCGTTATGGATATATACGAAAATAATGGAAGTTATCGCAAAAGGTTCAGGATTGATAAATATGCTAAGATAATCACAATAATGCATATTATCAATTCTAGAAAACCAACATTCTATCACAAATTGATGACAGCATGGCATTATCCATCGTTTGAGTGCTTCCATCCGATTGGTATTGCCGCTATTATGAGCAGTCTCAGAAGCGTTTTCATTAAATATATTGCGTACGACGGGTTAGTACAAGAGACCGATGTTGTGGCTTTTGCTCACGCTTTCTTGAAGGATATTCTTAATGACACGTCCATGCGGCTAGCCGCGAATATTCGAAGTGGAGAATTTAATCTATTTGATGATAAGCTGATAAGCCGTGAGAACTTCTATATCCCGGCCTCTCAATATGTTCTCATGGATGAAATCGATAAAATTACACTGTACGCCTGTAATCCAGATTGACTGGGAAGAAACGTATTGAGAGCAATAAGTTGTCTGTCAACATTCTATGGAAAGTTGAACAAACAATCTGACCGTGGTATAATAATTAACTACCATAGGAAAGAAAATGAAGATTGCACTTGTAGTGCCACAGTATATTGCAATCCTTCACCAATTATAAGTATTTTTTAAATAGAAACACGCATTATAATTCATTTTCAATATTTATCCGATTTTTATTATAAATCAAATTCAAATTCGTACATTTTTATAGCATCAATTATAATTAAAGTTCAAATAATTTGAAAATGAATTATAATAAGCGTATAAAAGATGAAAGTCTACATTTATATCAAATGAATTTTATATTTATTAGGCCAAATGTGGCCTAGGGAAATGCCCGAAAAGGCTTGTTATAATTAGTTTTCAAATAAATTATAATTCATTTTCAAATTTACAAAACGTAAACGTAACCAGATGAGAGGAGGTGTACGGAGCAAGGCAGGCAACTCAACAAAATAAAAATTTTGTTGAGTTTGAGGGACGTTTATGCCTCGTTCCTTCCTATATGGAGCAATTTGAAGAAAGCCCGCAACTCCTGCGGGATTTTTCGACTTACCACGAAACCATTCAAGGTCATTCCCAAAAAACAGTTGACGAATATTTTTTAGATCTCCGGATGTTTTTCCGTTTTATTAAACTGGAACGCAGTTTGGTTCCGCGTGATACTGAGTTTGAGCAAATTCCCATAGCTGATCTTGATCTGGCGCTGGTACGCTCAGTAACACTAACCGATGTTTATTCCTTCATGAATTTTTTAAGCCGGAGCCGTGGTCTCGGTGCTGCCGCCAGGGCGCGTAAAATCGCGACTATTCGTTCTTTCTACCGCTATCTGACCAGCAAGGCAAAGCTGATAACAGAAAACCCAGTTCAGGATCTTGATTCGCCTCATTTGAAAAAAAGTCTTCCAAAATATCTGACGCTGGAACAAAGTATTCAACTGCTTCAAACTGTGGACGGTGATAACCGCGAACGGGATTACTGTATCCTAATGCTGTTTTTAAATTGTGGCCTGCGGATTTCGGAGTTGGTCAATCTGAATCTCAAAGACATTCAGGGCGATCAAATCCGGGTTCTGGGCAAAGGTAACAAGGAACGCATTTTATTCTTAAATGAAAGCTGTAATCAAGCGCTGGAGGATTGGCTTGCCGCCCGGACTTCCCTGATCTCCGCAGACCAAAACGCATTATTTATCACAAGAAAACATACCCGTATTACTGTTGCCGGCGTTCACTATATGGTCAAGCAGCGCTTACTAAAAGCCGGGATGGACAGTACGCAATATTCCAGCCATAAGCTTCGCCATACGGCGGCTACACTCATGCTCCAGAACGGTGTGGATGTACGCACCTTGCAGGAAGTTTTAGGGCATGAAAACCTCAATACCACTCAGATCTATACTCATGTAAGCAGCGACAACCTGCGCTTGGCCGCCAAGGCAAATCCGTTGGGAAACGTCAAAAAGAAACGGTAGCTTGCAAATTTTTAGACATAAGCTCCCTTGATATGGATAAAACGGATCGCCTGAAAGGGATAACTGCTCAAAGGCCTCCAGTCGGCATCATAGGAATGAGCGGCCACAAGCGTATTATCAAAGGTTGGCGGATCACCTACTGCCACGATCATTGGATTATGAACAAAGTTGCTTCCATTAAAGCTCAGTTGTGCAAAATTGCCTGGAAGGACTTCCTGCAACGAAACGCTCTCACCAAATGGGCCGACAGAAGGCTCTGAGCGAGTCAAAAACTGATAAAAATATTCCACACCTGTCCAGGCCGGTGCCTTATCGTTTGCGTTACGATAATACCACCCAAAGGTAGGTGTGAAATTCATGACACCCGTACCTTGATACAGGCCTTGCGAAGCAAAGTTTGTGCAATCACCTCCAATATTTTCAAAGTCGTAGTAAGCCGGATTGCGTCCATAGGCCCACTGATGTGCATACGCAACAGCCGCTTCCCGGTCATATTGTTTCACGGATAACTGCATGTCAAACACTCCTACTCCACTGTCCTTCGCCATTCAGACGATAACTATTCTATTCTATGATTCTATGACAGTGGATGTTGACTCTCTCCCCTGCCCTTTTCACTGCGCCGGATGACAGCGCAACTTAAAGCACAGTTAGTCGATGGAGAAAAATAAAAAATGCGTCTTAATCTGGCCTAAAAGCCAGATTAAGACGCATTCATGTTCTCATCATTTAAGGGATTCTACTTATCATAGCCCCTTTGGTATGTCATTAGCCCTGCTCTTCACGCATACGAGCGAAGCACTCGCTGCAATATACAGGACGATCAGACTTAGGCTCAAAAGGAACCTTTGCCTCGCCGCCACAGGAAGCACATGTTGCGGTGAAATACTCACGGGGACCGCGGGCTGCTGCCTTGCGGTTATCACGGCAACCCTTGCAACGCTGAGGCTCATTCTGGAAGCCTCTCTCCTGATAGAATTCCTGCTCGCCAGCGGTGAATACGAACTCCTGGCCGCATTCCTTACAGATGAGTGTCTTGTCTTCGAACATATTATAACCCTCTCTTTGAGTAGTTTGCCCAGGTTCCCCGGATCACTCCTATGGTGCTGGGTCTGAATATTGCGTTCAGCCTTGGCTGAAATCGCCTGAAGAAAAATGCCGTGCCAATTTGCGCCGTATGCGTTGGACAGCGTTATCCACGGACTTGGTGGACTTGCCAATCTGATTGCCCATTTCCGAATAGGAAAGACCGCTCAGATATAGGCTTAAGATATTAGCCTCAAAATCAGATAGCTGTCCGCTTAATTGGTCCATCCGCTCACGGAGATTCTCCCGGCTGATGATCAGGTCCTCGGGATTAGTCTGCAAATGGCTGATTGGGTGCAACAGACGATCTGGGTTTCTTTCAAAGAAAGGGGCTTCGAATGGCACAGAATCATTCAGCGGTGCATGCTTGTTGCGCTGTGCCGCTTTAATCGCTGAAAACAAACGGTTGCGAATACAAACTTCGGCATAGGTAGAAAAAGCGGTATCCATTGAAGCGTCATATTCACGAATTGCGCTCAGAAGGCCAACAAAACCCTCCTGCAATAAGTCCTCGTGATCCCCTCCCGCAAGAAAAAACGGGCGGCAACAGATACGAACCAAACGATAATAGCGCACAACCAGAATTTCTTCCGCCATACGATCACACGACGCAGCTAAACTGCAAAGTTCACAATCTGATAGCTGATGATACTTGGAATAGGTTTGATCCATGCTTTCCACACCTCGTATTATAAGCAAGAAAATAGGTAAATGTCAAGCAAAAAATAAAATTTTGTCCGCAATATTAAAGATTTTTTATTAATTCTGACAAAAAAACAGCGCACCCTTCTGCAATCTCCATATTTTTCCCTTCGACCATTGTACGGACAAGAGCTTCCGTTCCGGACGGACGAATCAAAATTCGGCCGTCGTCACCTAACCTCGCTTCCTGTTGCGCAATGGCATCCGCCAGAGCAGGCGAGGACATAATTCTTTTCTTAGCTTCATTATTGGAAACCGGCACATTAATGAGAATCTGAGGATATTTTCTGCAGTCGGAAACCAGTTCGGACGCCTTCCTTCCGGATTGCTTCAGAATCTGCAAAAATTGCAATGCCGCCAACTGACCATCTCCGGTGGTAGCATACTCCAAAAAGATCATATGTCCAGACTGTTCGCCGCCCAGAGTATAACCTCCGGCCAACATTTGCTCCAGAACATTTCGGTCGCCAACATCTGTACAGAGCACATCCATCTGGTTGTCCCGGCAGAACATATGCAGTCCTACATTTGACATGACTGTGGCAACAATACTGTTTCCCCTGAGCTTACCGGCCTGCCGCAGCGCCCGCCCGCAGACTGCCATAATTTGATCGCCGTCAATTTCCTCGCCGTTTTCGTCCACCGCGAGACAGCGGTCGGCGTCTCCGTCAAAGGCAAGCCCCAGATCATATCCTCCAGCCTTGACCATGGCTTTTAGACCAGATAAGTGGGTTGACCCGCAGTTTGTGTTGATGTTGACCCCATCGGGAGTCTCGTGAATGATATTCGTGCACAGCTTTGGAAAGTGGGCAAAGAGCTTGGATGCTGTGGTGGACGCCGCGCCATTTGCACAGTCCACCAAAACGCGCATTCCCGCCAGATCACTGTCAATGGTACCCGCCAGATGGTCAACATAATTTCTGGGCTGGGTGTGGGCGTCATAGACAACATGCCCCAGCTCCGCTCCAGACTTCATAGGTACGTTTGTGCCAGACAACACAATTTCCTCAATATGGGCCTCTAATTCATCCGACAGCTTAAAACCGTTTCCGTTAAAGATTTTAATGCCGTTATGCTCAAACGGATTGTGCGAGGCTGAGATGACAACGCCCGCATCAGAAGCGGTGTTGACCGTAATCCAAGCCACCCCAGGCGTTGGAATCACCCCCAGATGCAGCACATCCGCTCCTGCGGAACACAGACCGGCGGTAAGGGCTCCCTCCAGCAGATCAGAAGAAATTCTGGTGTCCTTTCCAATGGCAAACACAGGCTTACCATTTTTTTTCTCCTGCGAGAGGACAGCGGCGGCGGCAAGTCCCACCCGGTATGCCAGAGTAGCGTCCAGTCCCCTGTTAACAATGCCCCGGATACCGTCCGTACCAAATAATTTACCCATATGGAAACTCCTTATAACTCAATTTGTTCCTGCCCGAAATAAGAAAGACCCAGATGCTCGTACGCTTTCTTTGTGACACATCTGCCTCTCGGCGTCCGCGTTAGAAAGCCCATTTGCATAAGATATGGTTCATAAACATCCTCCAACGTGACAGATTCCTCATTAATGGTCGCTGCCAGCGTATCCAACCCCACAGGACCGCCTCCATAATGCTCAATAATGTTGGCCAGCATACGGCGATCCACCGCGTCCAGCCCCAGATAATCCACCTCCAGCGCGGAAAGCGCGGTGTCCGCTACATCACGGGTAATCACGCCTCCCGCCCTCACCTGGGCAAAATCTCTGACGCGGCGCAGCATTCTGTTGGCAATGCGCGGAGTTCCCCTGGAGCGCTTGGCGATTTCCATCGCCCCCGCCGACTCAATGGGTACATTCAAAATGCCCGCGCTCCTATTCACAATCTGTGACAGCTCCTCTGGGGAATACAGCTCCAAGCGCAAGGAGACTCCAAACCGATCCCTCAGCGGCGCGGAGAGCTGCCCTGCCCGCGTGGTGGCGCCAATGAGGGTAAAGCGCGGCAAATCCAAACGGATGGAATTTGCGGACGGCCCCTTTCCGATGATGATATCAATGGCGTAATCCTCCATAGCAGGATACAAAATTTCCTCAACCGCCCGGTTCAGCCGATGAATCTCATCCACAAACAAGATATCGTTTTCCGCCAGATTAGTCAAGAGCGCCGCCAAATCTCCCGGCTTTTCAATGGCTGGTCCGGAAGTAATGCGGATATTAACCCCCATCTCATTTGCGATGATGCCTGACAATGTGGTCTTTCCCAAACCCGGAGGCCCATGCAGCAGCACATGATCCAGCGGTTCGCCACGCATTTTTGCGGCTTCAATAAAGATAGAGAGATTCTCTTTTGCCTTACTTTGACCGATATATTCCCAAAGAGCTTTTGGCCGGAGAGAGTATTCCCCGTCGTCTTCCTTTAACAGAGAGGTAGTAACAAGCGGTTCGGTCGATTCCGCACTCTCGTCTGAAAAATCAATACTCATGGCGATTACCATTCCTTTCGCCGAATATGCGCCACGATTGCATCAGTGGTCTAGGGCTTCATCATTTTTTTCAGCGCCTGCTTGATGATTTCCTCCGGAGTCAGCGTGTCCACAGCTATCCCCTTCAGCGCTGCGTTGATTTCAGGCTGGCTGTAACCAAGAACAGCCAGCGCCGCGGCGGCTTCACTGGCCTTGTTTTCCGGGATGACCGTGACACCGGAGCCTCCATAGCTCTCCCCGGATGTAATCTGGCCCTTAGCCAACTTATCCTTCAACTCCAGAATCACCCGCTGCGCTATTTTTTTACCGATTCCCTGGGCAATTGTAAGCGTCTTTTCATCCCCTGTGATAATCGACAGCGCAAGCTGCTCCGGTGTGGAGGAGGAAAGGATCGACAGCGCGGCCTTTGGCCCCACCCCGGAAACACTGATCAACAGCTGAAAGCAATTACGTTCCTCCTCCGTGGAAAAACCGTACAGCTCAAATAACTCCTCGCGGACATGAAGATATGTAAAGAGCTTTGCCTTTTCACCTTTTTTGAGATAGGACAGGGTATGGTTTGTGGTCTTGCAGGCATACCCGACGCCTCCGCAGTCAATGACGGCGAGATAGGGCGCGGTATGTGCAACAGTACCGTTTACATAATAAAACATCAGTGAATCCTCAATTCAATTTTCATACATTCAGCAGCGAGGTGGCGGAACGCGCGTGGCACAGCGCCACAGCGACGGCATCCGCGGCATCGTCCGGCTTAGGCACTGACGATAGGTTCAGAAGACGGCGCGTCATATCCATCACCTGCCTCTTATCCGCCTTTCCGTAGCCCGCGACCGCCTGCTTCACCTGAGAAGGGGTATATTCCGCAATGCTGACACCATGCTTCTCTGCGGTCATTAAAATCACACCTCTGGCTTGCGCTACTCCAATTCCCGTCGTCACATTGGTACGAAAGAAAAGCTCTTCCACCGCCATGACATCCGGTTGAAACCGGCTCAGGAGGGTTTCCATGTCCTCAGCAATCTGCAAAAGGCGGCGGGACAGCGGAATACCGGCCGGAGTTGTTACCGCACCGCAGCGGAGCAGGTGGCAGTTCGCCTTTTCTGACGTTAGTACGCCAAATCCAACAATGGCAAAACCAGGGTCTATGCCTAAAATAATCATAGTTGGCTCCTTTATGTGTACGCATTATTTTAACACGGAACCTGTTGCGACGCAACCACTTCCTCAAAATCACCCAACTTTCGCCCAGTATTGCGTCAAACGGGGCAACACGCTTCAAGCAGAGGAATACCCCTTTCGCCATGCCGCGAAAGGGGTATATTCTATGCCTTCGGGTGCGCCTTCGCATAGACATCCTTTATTTTTTGTCCGGCAAGCTGCGTATAAATTTGGGTCGAAGCAATGTCGGCATGTCCCAGCATCTCCTGAAGAGAGCGCAAATCCGCACCGTTTTCCAAGAGATGCGTCGCAAAGGAGTGGCGCAGCGTCTGAGGTGTAATCTCCTTCTGGATTCCGGCCTTTTCCTGATAAATCTTAATAATTTTCCAAAAACCCTGACGGGTCATACGGTGTCCGGTCAAATTGACAAAAAGCGCACGTTCCTCGCTGCTTTCCACATACATAGGGCGCACCATCCTGAGGTACTGGCTGAGCACCTTGATTGCTCCCGGATACAGCGGGATATTGCGCTCTTTTCTGTTGCCCTCACAGCGAACGAAACTTGTTCTTAAATTCACGTGATCAATATTTAATCCAATCATTTCGCTCACTCTGATCCCCGTGGCGTAGAGCAGCTCGAGCATGGCCTTATCTCTACAGCCCTTCGGCTCGGAACAATCAGGCTGGCTGAGAAAGAGTTCTATTTCGTGGCTGGTCAGGATTTGTGGCAGCTTTCTCTCCACCTTGGTGTGAGCGGCAGACTGCGCCGGATTGCTCAAAACACAGCCCTCTTCCAGCAAATAAGCATAAAAGGACTTTAATGCGGCAATGGCTCTGGTGGCGGAGGCATTGCACTTTCCTTTTTCACAAAATTGCTTGGTATAGCCATTGATGACTGTGGTTGTCACCTGCTCCGGCGTGAGTTTTTTCTCCTCTATGTATTCCAGAAACTGACGAATATCCCGAAGGTAAGATGCTATGGTATTCGTCGAGGCCATTCGCTCCGTCGTCAGCCAGGCTTGATACTCCACTATCATGTCCATTCTTCATACACTCCTGCATTATCCCACCAAGCTTGAAGCAGATACAAGGAGCAGCGGCGGAACAACAAATCTTTCCAAAATTACACAGACCAATAATGCGACGGCACAGAAACCCAGGCGAATAAAATACCGTCTTCCGTAAGGATTGCCATTGCCCTTGAGCATACGGGCAGCCATCAGACTCTGAACACCGATGATAAAAAGAACCGGGAACAGGATTAAACCGGAAAGTCCGGAAATATAAAAGGCAAGCAAAAGCCCCTGTCCAGCCAGCATCCGATAAAGAGAGCCGATGGAAAAGGCAAGCAAAAAACCACGCAATAAAAAGAGTGCCGGAACAGCCGCCAGTCCAAGCGGCGTCAATCCCAGAAATACGGCCAGAATCGGCCAGCGGAACACTTCCCAAATCAAAGGCAGCAGCGCTGGAGATCCGGATTTCCCCTCTTGAATGGCCAATATATAATTTTTGATGTACACCGTCAGACTGTCGCTTCCCCCTCCTCCTACCTGAGCAGCCAGAAGACAGCCGGCGAATAGTCCGATTGCAAAAAAAACAGAGACCACCAAAAGCGCAGAGTTGATACTACCCTTTGGCACGTCCAAAATGCGTTTGATATTTCGTCTCATCGCTGTCACCTCTCAAGACAGAGTATGAGACAAGGCTTCAAAATAGAAGCGGTTATTTTCCCAACTCCCGGGAACGGGTGGTACAGCGGGTCATGGCTTCAAAAACAAGGGCATCAAAGCCCATATCATCAAATGCGGTTAACGCCGCCAGCGTCGTCCCGCCTGGGGAGCAAACCTGCCTGGTGAGCTCCCCAGCAGACCGGCCGGATTGGAGCAGCATTTCAGCCGAGCCCTTCATTGTGGTTGCCGCCAGCCTCAGCGCCAGCGCTGCGTCCATCCCCTGCGCTTGCGCCCAGCGGGTCATAGCGTCAGCAAAACGAAAGAAAAAAGCCGGTGACGATCCATTGACGGGGATGACGGTATCCATCAGCGCCTCGTCAATAACCGCTGTCTCCCCGGCAGCCTGAAATATGTCCAGCACCGTCTGAAAATACTCCGCCGGAACCTCCGGAGCGGAGGCAACCGCCGTCGCGCCAACCCCAAGCTGCAACGGAGTATTAGGCATCACACGAATGACATGCGCGCCATTGAGACGTGCCTTCAGCCAAGCCACTGAAATTCCCGCCGCAATGGAAACAACACACTTCCCTGCCGCTTTGTCCGCCAGAGGCGTGATGACCTCTTCCAGCATCTGTGGTTTGACCGCTAGAACAATGAGATCGGATTGCTCCATCACTTCCAAATTATTGGCTGTGACATGAATTCCGGCTTTTTTAAGCGGCTCCAGTTTTTCCGGACTGCGGTTGGAAACAGTGATGGAATCAGCCGGAAACATCGTTGTTTTGATCATGCCACTTAAAATTGCGGACGCCATATTACCGGCGCCGATAAAGCCGTACTTCATCAATAAATCCTCCATTGTAAACCATTTCTTAAAAATATAGACTTACTATAATACTCCTGTGCATATTACGCAAGAGAATTTTAAAAAAACACTTAAAATATTAAAAAACAAGGCAAGGTATCTGCTCAGCGATACCTTGCCTGAGAAAAGACGACAGCAAACAAGAATATTATACCTTCAATTCCGCTCCGCCGCTGTTCAGATCGGTATGATAGGTATCCAGAACGGGTTTCACACAGGTCTCCAAAAATTCCGTCACCTGCTCGGGACAGCGTCCGATATAGCGCGACGGCTCCATATGTGCGGTTAATTCCTCCCGTGTCATTCCAAACATCGGATCCTCGGCGATCAAATCAATCAGATTATTTGTAAGGCCCTTATCCTTTACATTACTCCCGGCCTCCAGCGAGTGGACGCGAATCTGCTCATGAAGCTCCTGGCGGTTTCCACCGCGTTTGACCGCATCCATCATAATGTTTTCGGAGGCCATAAAGGGCAGTTCATCCATCACATGCCGCTCAATCACCTTCTCGTGTACCACCAGACCGCTTGCCACGTTGGCATAAAGATTTAAAATCGCGTCAACCCCGAGAAACGCCTCCGGGACAGAAATTCTCTTGTTGGCGGAATCATCCAGGGTTCGCTCAAACCACTGTGTCGCGGCAGTCAGGGCGGGATTCTGAGCATCGGCAATCACGTAACGGGCCAAAGCACAGATGCGCTCACAGCGCATAGGGTTGCGTTTGTAGGGCATGGCGGAGGAACCGATCTGCTTTGCCTCAAAGGGCTCCTCCACTTCCTTTAGATGGCAGAGCAGGCGCATGTCCGTTGCAAATTTACTGGCCGACTGAGCGATTCCGGAGAGGGTCGCGAGAACCGCTGCATCCACCTTACGGGAGTAGGTCTGGCCGGACACAGGCACGACACTGTGAAAACCCATTTCCGCCGCAATTTTCTGATCCAGTGCCAATACCTTTTGATGATCTCCCTCAAACAGCTCAAGAAAGCTTGCTTGAGTACCGGTCGTCCCCTTGGAGCCCAGCAGCTGAAGCGTATCAATACGGAAGTTCAATTCCTCCAAATCCATCAGCAGCTCATTCATCCAGAGCGTGGCGCGCTTGCCCACGGTGACAAGCTGGGCCGGCTGAAAATGCGTAAATCCAAGCGTTGGCAGTGCCTTATACTGGTTCGCAAAACGGCCCAAATGATTCAGCACAACAACCAGTTTCTCGCGCAGAAGGAGCAATCCCTCCCGCATCAGGATAATATCGGTGTTGTCCCCGACATAGCAGCTGGTCGCACCAAGGTGAATAATGGGCATGGCTGAGGGGCAGAGCGTACCGAACGCATGAATATGCGCCATCACATCATGGCGCAGTTCCTTTTCCTTCTTTGCCGCCAATTCATAATCAATATCGTCGATATGGGCTTCCATCTCGTCAACCTGCGCCTGACTCACAGGAAGACCGAGCTCCATTTCCGCCCGGGCCAGTGCAATCCAGAGCCTGCGCCAGGTGGAAAATTTCTTATCGGAAGAGAAAATATATTGCATTTCGTCGCTGGCATAGCGCGAGGAAAGCGGGCTTTCATACTGATTCTTCATGTGACCATTCCTTTTATTATTCTTGCTTTTCGCAGCATACTTGAAATATCCAAGCTATTTTAGCACAGAATTTCCATGCGGGCAATCATAAAAACAGCGCCTCTTTCGAGACGCTGTATGTATTCATGATACTTCAGCCAGAAACTTCTCCAGCCGGTCAAGCCCGGATTTAATATTTTCCATAGAAGTGGCATAGGACCATCGGACAAAATTCGGCGCCCCAAAGCCCGTGCCGGGTACGACGGCAACCAACCCCTCACGCAGAAAAACTCCCGCAAAATCATCGGAATTGCGGATGGTCATGCCGTGGATAGTTTTTCCCAGCAGCCGCTCCAAATTCATCATGACATAAAACGCGCCCTCCGGCTTGATGCAGCTGACATTGGGAATTTGATTCATCCGTTCCACCAGATAATTCCGGCGTTCTTCAAAGGCGGCACGCATATCCGCAATGCCTTCCTGAGGTCCGCTTAATGCCTCAATGGCCGCAGCTTGAGAAATGGAGCTGGGCGCCGAGGTGGAGTGGCTCTGGTAATTCGCCATGAGCTTGGCAATGTGATCGTCAGCGGCGGCGTATCCGATACGCCATCCGGTCATTGCGTAAGATTTGGAGACACCGTTAATCAGGATGGTGCGCTCCCAAATCGCGTGAGACAGCGAAGGGAAGCTGACAAAGGGAAGCTGATCATAGACCAGGCTGTAATAAATTTCATCCGCAATCACATAAAGGTCATTTAAAACGCACACGTTGGCAATGCGCTCAAGCTCCGCCCTGTTGTACATCATGCCGGTAGGATTGGAGGGGTTATTCAGAATCAATGCCTTGGTGTTGGGTGTGATTGCAGCGGACAACTGCTCTGCCGTCATTTTAAATCCAGTTTCCTCTGTGGTGGAAACAATGACGGGGACGCCGCCCACCATTTTAATAAGCTCATAATAGCTGACCCAGAAGGGCGCCGGTAAAATCACCTCATCACCGGGATTGACCAGTGCGCGCAGCGCGATATAAACATTATGCTTCGCACCGCTGGAAACGACAATCTGATTGGCTGTGTATTCCACGCCGCAATCGGCTTTCAGTCGATCACAAACAGCTTGCCGCAAAGTTTCAAGGCCTGCGGCGGGGGTGTACCTGGTCATATTATTGCGGATGGCTTGAATCGCGGCGTTTTTAATATTGTCGGGGGTATCAAAATCCGGTTCTCCCGCGCCAAATCCGATGACATCAATTCCGTCCGCTTTCATTTTTTTATACATGGCATCAATCACCAGCGTGGTAGACGCCTGCACTTCCTCTGCAACCTTGCAAAGCTGCTTCATGCAGTTCTCCTCCAAACATTCATGCGTTATGACTCATTATAGGATTGGACTTGCAAAATATCAAGATTTTTTTCGTCATAACTGCAAATTTGCAAGAAGAACACGAGGGACACTGCGGAATTGGCGGCTATCTTGTATAACTACACAATTTTATCAATTTAAAATCTCGCCGCGGATCAATTCTCCCATCCGCTTTGTCCCAACCGCTTCGCCGTAGCCCGCCATGTCAGCGGTGCGGAACCCCTTGGCAAGAACAGCATCCACCGCCCGTTCAATGGCGGCAGCTTCTTCTGGACGCTGAAAGCTGTACCGGAACATCATGGCAACGGAGAGAATGGTCGCGATGGGGTTTGCCTTGTCCTGACCCGCGATATCGGGCGCTGAGCCGTGGATCGGCTCGTAAAGCCCGGGCGCGGTATCCCCGATGGAGGCGGAGGGCAGCAATCCGATGGAGCCTGTAACCATACTTGCCTCATCAGACAGAATATCCCCAAACATATTCTCCATCACCACCACGTCAAACTGGCCCGGACTGCGGACAATCTGCATAGCGCAGTTGTCCACCAGCATATCCTCGTAAGCCACGTCGGAATACTCCCCAGCCAGCCGGTGCATCACCGCCCGCCACAGGCGGGAGGTCTCCAGAACGTTTGCCTTGTCCACACTGGTTACCTTTTTGCGGCGCAGCCGCGCCATCTCAAAGGCACGGCGCCCGATACGCTCAATCTCCAGCTCGGAGTAGGCCATCAGATCGGTGGCTTCCTCTCCCCTGTCCTCGGTCTGATAACGCTCCCGCTTGCCAAAGTAAATTCCGCCGGTCAGCTCTCTGACCATCATCAGGTCAATTCCCGCCTCGGCGGTCTCCTTCTTCAGGGGGCATGCATCCACAAGGGCGGGACGCAGCGCCGCCGGGCGCAGGTTGGCATACAGCCCCAAATCCTTGCGGATTGCCAGAAGTGCCTTCTCCGGGCGCAGCTCGGCAGGGAGGGAGTCCCACTTCGGCCCTCCTACCGCGCCCAGCAGTACCGCGTCACAAGCCTTGCAGGCCTCAGCGGTGCCGTCCGGATAAGGCTTTCCCACCGCGTCGGTGGCGCATCCGCCCAGCAGTACGTCTGTAAACACGTAGCTGTGCCCAAATTGTTTGCCAATGACCTCCAGTACGCCAACCGCTTCTTCCACAACCTCCGGGCCGATTCCATCCCCCCGAATTAACGCAATCTTATAATTCATTTTGCAATCCCCCTGGCCTTCAGTGAGTTCAACAGGCCGCCGCTTTCAATAATACCGTTGACAAACGCGGGAAAAGGCTCCGCCTGATAGCGCTTGCCCGTGGTTTCATTTTCAATCAGGCCTGTGGTAAAGTTAACCGCAATGTGATCCCCGGGGGAAATACCGTCCACAGCCTCGGGGCATTCCATAATGGGAAAGCCAATGTTAATGGCGTTCCGATAAAAAATGCGGGCAAAGCTTTTGGCTATTACACAGGTAACGCCGCAGGCCTTGATGGAAATCGGTGCGTGCTCCCGTGAGGAACCGCAGCCAAAGTTGTTTCCCGCAATGATGATATCCCCTGTTTCCACTGTTTTAGAAAAGTCCGCGTCAATATCCTCCATGCAGTGGGATGCCAAAGACGCCTCGTCGGGGGCGTTCAGATAGCGGGCGGGGATGATCACGTCGGTATCCACATTGTCGCCGTATTTGTAAATTTTCATATCTTATACCTCCATCAGCGCGGCGGGATTGGTAACGCAACCCGCGATGGCGGAAGCCGCGGCAACCGCCGGACTGGACAGAATAATTTCGGATGAAACGGGGCCCATGCGCCCTACAAAATTGCGGTTGGTGGTTGCGATGGCGCGCTCCCCGTCGGCCAGAACTCCCATGTGACCTCCAAGACAAGGGCCGCAGGTGGGCGTTGAAACAGCCGCGCCCGCCTCAATAAAGATTTGAATCAATCCTTCGGACATAGCCTCCAGAGTAATCTGCTGGGTCGCGGGAATGACAATGCAGCGAACGCCGTCTGCAACCTTTTTCCCCTTCAGAATGGCTGCCGCCTCCCGTAAATCCTTTAAACGCCCGTTGGTGCAGGAGCCGATCACCACCTGCTGGATGGGCATGCCAGATACTTCATCCACCGTCCTGGTGTTGGACGGCAGATGAGGCAGAGAAACGGTGGGTTTGAGGGAAGTGAGGTCGATGACCACTTCCTGAGTATATTCCGCATCGGTATCCGCCTCAAACACAGTAAAGTCCCGGCTCGTCCTGCCTTTCATATACTCTCTGGTGCGGTCGTCCACGGGAAAAATACCGTTTTTCGCGCCGGCTTCAATGGCCATGTTGCAGATGGTGAAACGGTCATCCATCTCCAGAGACGCCACCCCGTCCCCCGTAAACTCCAGAGACTGATAAAGCGCTCCGTCCACACCAATGAGGCCAATCAGGTGCAGGATGATATCCTTGCCGCTGACAAATGGGCTGAGGGTTCCTGTCAGCGTTACCCGAATGGCGGAGGGCACCTTAAACCAGGCCTGTCCAGTAGCCATACCCGCTGCCATATCAGTGGAGCCGACTCCGGTGGAAAACGCGCCCAAGGCACCATAGGTGCAGGTGTGGGAGTCCGCACCGATGATGGCGTCACCTGGAATCGCCAGCCCCTTTTCCGGGATCAGCGCGTGCTCCACTCCCATTGCTCCCACATCAAAGAAATTGGTAATAGAAAACCGGTTTGCAAAGTTGCGTGCGGTTGCACAGAGCTGCGCCGCTTTAATATCCTTACAGGGTGTGTAGTGGTCCAAAACAATCGCGATCTTATCCCGGTCAAATATCTGAGTAAAGCCCGCTTTATCAAATTCTGCGATGGCAACCGGGGTTGTAATGTCGTTCCCAAGCACCAGATTCAGCCCTGCCTCAATCAGCTGTCCTGCCTGAACCGACTTCAGACCGGCAGCCTTGGCCAAAATCTTTTGGGTCATCGTCATACTCATGTCATTTCCTCCTTTATGACTACTGCTGCCAGTATGACAGAATACTTGCGGAAAGAATGTAAAGTATGATACAATTACAAAAAATAATTTTGACAGGGGAAGCAACACATGGGACTCGACATTTGGAGCCCGTTTGCTGAGGGTCAAACCCCTCAGGCTTATGAGGCCGGGCAGCTGATCTATCTTCAGGATACCGAAGCCACACAATTTTATTACATTCTCAGCGGTTCGGTCAAATGCTTCATCAGCTCAGAGGGAGGGGATGAGCGAACCCTCACCATTCACCGCAAAGGTGATCTGATCGGCGAAGCTTCCTTTTTCGACGGACAGGCGAGAGTTTCCTCCGCCGTAGCCTTGGGTCGCTGCGAGCTGGTTGCCATTGGGCGGGAGCGTCTCACCTCTGTTTTTTCCTCCCATCCCCAGCTTGCCGTTTCCATGCTGGAGTATCTGGCCCGGACGGTGAGACTTTTGTCTGAACATGTGGATCACATGTCATTTTTAGGCGCTGAGCAGCGCATTGCCCGCCAACTGTTGTCTCTGGACACCGGCTCCAGCGTGCTCTCCTGTACTCATGAAGAGCTTGGACGCGCGGTAGGGGTCAGCCGTGTCACCGTCAGCCGGGCTTTGGGTGAATTCTCCCGCCGAGGGTGGATTAAAACCGGTTATCGTTCGATCACCATTTCCAATCCGGCAGCCCTGAAGGATTTCTATTTTGATCAAAAATAAAAACGAGCCGTGGTTAAAAGACACACGGCTCGTTTAAATTTAATCCTGATCCCAGTTGTGATACACGTTCTGGACATCGTCGTTATCCTCCAGCATATCAATCAGCTTCTCCATATTTTTAACGTCGCCCTCATCTGTCAGCTTCACATAATTCTGCGGAACCAGACCGATCTCAGCGGAAACAAACACATAGCCCTTAGCCTCCAGAGCGGAAACCACATCATTAAAGGAATCGGGATCGGTAGTAATTTCAAAACACTCGTCGTCAGCCTCAAAATCAGACGCACCCGCCTCCAAGCTATCCATCATGACAGCATCCTCGTCCAAATCCTCACGCTCAATAATGATGATTCCCTTTCGGTCAAAGGACCAGGAAACACAACCGCTTGCGCCTAGATTGCCGCCATATTTATCAAAATAATGGCGCATTTCCGGGGCGGTGCGGTTACGGTTGTCGGTCAGCGCTTCCACAATAACCGCGACGCCATTGGGGCCGTAGCCTTCATAGGTAATGCTCTCATAATCGTTGGTGTTTCCGGAACCAAGCGCTTTATCGATGGTGCGCTTGATGTTGTCGTTCGGCATGTTGACGGCCTTTGCCTTTGTAATCACCGTAGCGAGCCGTGAATTGTTCAAAGGATCTCCGCTGCCGCCTGCCTTTACCGCAACGATCATTTCACGGGCAATTTTTGTGAATGCCTGAGATCTCTTCGCATCGGCCGCGCCCTTTGTTTTCTGAATATTATGCCATTTAGAATGCCCGGACATAAAATCCTTCCCTTCTTGAAAATTAGCCAGAATAGTTTATCACAGGATGGATCGTTTGACAAGTATGACGCAACCTAAAGATAGGAAATAACCTCACGATGCACGGCCGATTCCGTGACTGCCACCGACGGAAATGCTTCTCGCAGCCATCCGGCAAGCACCGGACAGACAATATTTTCCGTTGGAAAATGGCCCGCATCAATCAGGTTGATCCCAGCGGCTTCGGCGTCCAAAAAGGTGTCATATTTGATATCAGAGGTCACAAAGGTGTCGCAGCCGCAGGCAATGGCGTCGGACAGCATGTTGCCGCAGGAGCCGCCGCCCACCGCTACCCGAACAACCGGCTTTCCCGTGTCAACATAGCGCAAACCGTTGGATCTCAGCGCACGTTTAACCATACCGGCAAACTCCATGAACGGCATGCCGCCTCCAGAAAGCCGGCCAACCCGCCCGATTCCGTATGGACTCCCGTTCTGATCTATTCCAGATGTGTGAAGCTGATCTACTTCACAGAGATTTAAGGCAGCCGCAAGACAGTCATTCACACCGCCGCGCACGGCGTCCAGATTCGTATGGGCGCAAATCGCGGCAATTTGATGTTCAATCAATGCCAGAAGTGTTCGGCCTGATCCACTTTCGCCCGTGATGGACTTCTGCGCATTGAAAATCACAGGATGATGGGACACAATGAGCTCCGCGCCCAGCCCAACTGCTTCTTCAATGACCCGCCGTGTAATATCCAGTGACACGACAATCTGATGCACTTCCATGTTTCCATGCCCCACCAAAAAACCGGCGTTGTCAAAGCCCTCCTGAAGGGAGAACGGAGCTTTCCTGTTGATCTCACAGTAAACATCATTTACGGTTGCCAAGTGTCCCACTCCTTTTTCATACGTTCCAGTTCTTCCGCAAGGCATTGAAATTCAGACAGCTTTGCGATATCCTCTTCCTTATTGGATCGGCGCAATCCGTCTCTGGCGCGAACGGCTCTTCTGTAGAGAATATCCAGAAGTCTCCCACGCAATTCCCAATTCATTCCAGAATCTTGACGGCCGGCCCAAACTTCACCCGGTGTAAGAGGTTGCATTTCCCCTGCCGTTACGCGAAAAATAATGTAAAGTTCTTTTCCTTCACAGATAATTTGTTCATTTTTAATTCGATATCCGTGTGTCGACAGCCACAGTCTTAGCTCCGGCAAGGAACTCATGGGCTGCAGCAGCATGGTATGACTCCCCTGCCCGGTCCAGGCTGCGTCGCTCAGTATGTTCGCAATGGTCTCTCCGCCCATACCGCAGATGGATATGGCATCAACCTCGTCCGCCGCCACAGCCTCCAGCCCGCGGCAGAGCCGGAATTCAATCTCCGCCTCCATGCCGTATCTCATGGCATTCTGTCTGGCTTTTTCCAGTGGGCCACGGCGAAGATCCGAGGCAATGACCCGTTTCAAAATCCCCTTCTGTAACAGAAAAACCGGCAACAAACCATGATCTGTTCCCACATCGACAAGACGGGCCCCGGGCGGTACCCAATCCGCCACCGCGCGCAGCCTTGGCGACAGCTCCATCTCAGTTCCTCCTCATAAAAACGCAGGAGCGGTATTTGACCGCTCCTGCTCTTTGCGTGTTGCGATTATTCACTCACCGCAGAGTTAATTTGCTCCAGCAGAGCGGTAACATCCACACCGTGTACTACGCAGGCCTGCTCCACGGTTTCACCGCGGGAGGACGGGCAGCCCAGGCAGTGCATCCCAATGGAGAGAAAAATCGGCGCGGTTTCGGGAGCGATGTCCAGAATATCACCGATGATGGTGTCTTTTGTAATCTGAGCCATAATTAAATACCTCCGTTTGTTTTCTGGTTACAACTAAGATTATTATAACCGCAAAATGAATATCTTTCAACAAAAATTTTAAAATTATGCTTTTCCGTCGCTGCCCAGAACATTCACAATTTTCTTCTGTACCAAATCACGGATATTGTCGCGTCCGGGTGTCAGATACTGGCGTGGATCAAAGTGATCGGGATGCTCCGCCATGTGCTTGCGAATCCCGGCAGTCATAGCCAGACGCAGGTCAGAGTCAATATTAATTTTACAGACCGCCATGCGGGCTGCCTCACGGAGCATATCCTCCGGAATGCCGATGGCGCCTGGCATATTACCGCCATTTGAATTGATGGTATCCACATACTCGGGGATGACGGAGGACGCGCCATGAAGCACAATGGGGAAGCCAGGCAGTCGTTTTTCTACTTCTTTCAGAATATCAAATCGCAGCTGAGGTTTTTGTCCCGGTTTAAATTTGTACGCTCCGTGGCTCGTACCAATCGCGATGGCCAGAGAATCCACCCCCGTACGTTCTACAAATTCCTGAACCTGAGCCGGGTCAGTGTAAGAGGAATCCTCCGCTGAGACATTGATTGCGTCCTCAATACCCGCCAGGCGTCCCAGCTCGCCCTCCACCACAACACCTTTGCCGTGGGCATACTCCACGACCTTTTTGGTCAGCGCAACGTTATCCTCGAAGGAATGCTTGGAGCCGTCAATCATAACAGAGGTGAATCCGCCGTCAATGCAGGATTGACAGACCTCAAAGTCCTCTCCGTGGTCAAGATGGACGCAGATCGGCAGACCCGTATCCTCCATGGCGGCCTCAATCAGCTTCATCAGGTACACATGCTTTGCATATTTCCGCGCTCCGGCGGAGACTTGAAGAATCAGCGGCGCGTTGACAGCCTTCGCCGCCTCCGTAATCCCCTGGATAATCTCCATATTATTGACATTAAACGCACCGATGGCGTAGCCTCCAGCATAGGCTTTTTGAAACATTTCAGTCGATGTAACAAGTGGCATAACAGCAGCTCCTTTTCATTTTGGTAGTTAAATTCTATCATTGGGAATTGCTAAATGCAAGAGGACATGCTATGATATTTGTGACAATTACCCAAACAGGAAAACGATTGGAGGACTTTTTCATATGAGCGAATTAAGGGGTGCCTGCATTCTCGGGCAATCCGGCGGACCGACCGCCGTTATTAACGCGAGCGCACAGGGACTCATCCAAACCGCCCTAAAGCAGGACTGTATTACAAAGGTACTTGGGGCGGCACACGGAATTAAAGGTGTTTTAGCGGATCAGCTTTACGATATGGGACAGGAAGATCCGGCTGAACTGGATCTTTTAAAATTTACCCCCTCCTCCGCTCTGGGCTCATGCCGTTATAAGCTGGCAGACCCGGACAAGGACGATACCGATTACCGTCAGATCCTTGCGATATTTCAAAAGCACGATGTCCGTTACTTCTTCTATAACGGCGGCAACGACTCAATGGACACCTGCAATAAGATTTCAAAGTATATGCAGAAGGTTGGCTATGAATGCCGTATCATGGGTGTTCCCAAAACCATTGACAATGATTTGTTCGGCACCGACCACTGTCCCGGCTTCGGCAGTGCGGCCAAATATATCGCCACCTCCTGCATGGAGGTTTGGCAGGATGCCCATGTGTACGACACCGGAATGGTGACCGTTATCGAGATTATGGGACGCCACGCGGGTTGGCTGGCAGGATCCGCCGGCTTGGCCTCCTGGATGGGCTATGGGCCTGATCTCATCTATCTTCCAGAGGTCAACTTTGACATGGATCAATTTCTTGCGGATGTAACCGCGATTTATAAGCAAACCGGAAAATGTATGGTTGCCGTCTCTGAGGGTATCCATTACACCGATGGTTCCTTTGTTTCCGAGGGTGAAATTTCAGCCACCGACGGTTTTGGTCATGTTCAGCTGGGCGGCCTTGCTGTACGTCTGGCGGAGGCTGTCAAGCAGAAAACCGGCGCAAAGGTACGGGGAATCGAGTTCTCTCTGCTTCAGCGTTGCGGCGGTCATCTCGCGTCGGGCAATGATATGGCGGAAGCCTATCTGGCGGGTCAGGTGGCTGTGGAGGCCGCTGTCTCCGGCATCACAGACCGGATGGTTGCGTTTGAATGCGATCGCGCCGGCGGTTATCTCTGCAAGCCTAAGCTCATCGGGCTCACCGAGGTTGCCAATGTAGAGAAGAAGGTACCACGCCAATGGATTAACGAAGCTGGTAACGGTCTGGAGCAGGCTTTTATTGATTATGTCCTCCCGCTGATTCAGGGCGAGCCGGAGCTGCCCCGGAAGCACAGCCTGCCCCGTTTTGTCCAACTAAAGAAAATTCTCGCCAAGTAACCCGAAATTCCCGATACATCGCAAATCAGAACACATTAAGGCGGCGTAACCTTGCGTTACGCCGCCTTAAACATATCATTTGGATCAGAACTTACTTAATGAGCTCAAAGATACCGGCAGCGCCCATTCCGCCGCCGATGCACATGGAGATCAGCGCATACTTGCCGTTATTGTCTTGGAGGTAATCCAGAGCTTTGCTGGTGAGGAACGCGCCGGTCGCGCCCATGGGGTGACCCAGAGCCATAGCACCGCCATAGGGGTTAACCTTGGACTTATCAAGTCCGAGGGTATTGATGCATGCCAAAGCCTGGGACGCAAACGCCTCGTTGAGCTCAATTACATCCATCTTGTCAGCAGTCAGGCCGGTCTTAGCCATGACTTTGGGAATGGCATAGATGGGGCCAATGCCCATCAGAGTCGCGTCGCAGCCAGCAACAGCAAAGCCGACAAACTTAGCGATGGGCTTAATGCCCAGCTTCGCGGCCAAATCGGAGGACATCACCACAACATAAGCGGCAGCGTCGGTGGTCTGAGAAGAGGTAGCGGCGGTAACACGGCCCTCGGGACGGAAGCAGGGCTTCATGCCGGCCATTTTCTCAAGGCTGGTGGTCAGGTTGCCCTCTGCATCAGCCAAAATGCCGTCGTCGACGGTGATGGTCACGCCCTCGGCGTTTACAACGGGGACAATGCTGCTACCCAGCTTGCCATCCTTGCGGGCTTTGGCAGCCTTGGTGTGGGACTCCAGAGCCATGACTTCCATCTGATCGCGGGTAACGTTGTACTTCTCGGCAACACGCTCGGCGGTCTCGCCCATGGTCATGTAGCCGCCTTCGTAGTTCTCCTTGATCCAGGGGTTCATATATTCCTCAGGATAGGGCACAAAGCACTTGGTCATGCCCTCGACGCCGCCGGCGACAGCGCAGTCATACTGGCCGGCCAGAATGGCGTTTGCGGCAGTTGCGATGGCCTGAAGACCGGAAGAGCAGAAACGGTTGATGGTCTGAGCGGGCACGCTGTCCGGCAGGCCGGCGCGGTTCACGATCAGGCGGCTTGCGTTCAGGTTCAGCTCGTTAATGGGCATTGCGCAGCCGGTGATCACATCGTCGATCAGCTCGGGATTCAGCGCGGGTACCTTGGCCAGAACGCCCTGCAGGGTCTGTGCCGCGAAATCAACAGGATGTGTGTTGGCGAAACCGCCCTTGCGGGCGCGGCAACACGCGCTGCGGCCATAGGCTACGATAACTGCTTCACTCATTTTAAAAAAACCTCCTAAAATTGTTCAAAGAGCATGTTAGCTTACAAACTGAAAATACTATAACATATTGTGTCGAAAAAATCAAATGTTATCATACAAATTTTTCGATTCTTTTCTTGTTTGCTTTCACTATTTTAGCCATTTAAAAAAATATAATGACCGCGGCTAGGATTCTCATGATCAGAGTCCTTTCTGTAAAAATTTTTCCGCAATTTATGTCAAAATCACCCTTATATCTTCAAAATCCCTGTGCTCATTCCAAGGACAACGGCGAACCATTTCTCTGGATCCCTTTGGCGCATTGGATTACCGATTGCTTCCGTTCAAGCGATTTTTACAAAAGTGGTCTGACGTCACTTTCCGCCTTGACGATTGCAAAATTCCACTGTATAATGTGGTATCAAATATGAGATTTGGAGATTTGAATGATGCGTTTTTCCATCGTTGTTGATAGTTGCTGTGATCTTCCCAAAAAAGTGCGTCACAATTCAAATATTATTACGGTTCCGCTGACGATTCATGTGGGAAGTCATTCCTTCTTCGACGATGATTCGCTGGACAGCATGAAGCTTCTAAAGTTGATGGAGGAGAGCTCTGAAGGTACATCTTCCGCCTGCCCTTCTCCCGCCGCTTATCTGGACGCGTTTGAGGCGGCCGAGGGCGACATCTATGTCGTTACCCTCTCCGCCCTGCTCAGCGGCTCTCATAACAGTGCGCGGCAGGCTCAGAGAATCTTTTTGGAATCTCATCCGGAGCGCAATATCTATATTTTCAATTCCTGCTCCGCCTCCGCCGGAGAAACGCTGCTGGCTCATGAAATCAAAAAGCTCGCGGAAAGCGGGATGCCTTTTCAGAAGGTCGTGTCGGAGATTGATCATCTGATTTCTGAAATGAATACGCTGTTTGTGCTGGACAACCTGGATAATTTAAAGAAAAACGGGCGGCTGACAAAGATTCAGGCGCTTCTGACTGGCGCACTCCACGTCAAGCTGGTGATGGGCGCAACGCCTGAGGGCGAGATCTGCAAGCGCGGACAAGCCCTCTCCATCAAGCAGGCACTGGCAAAAATTACGGAGATTATCAAATCTGATCCCCTCCATATCGGAAAAACCTTATGTATCTCTCAGTGTAACGCCGTAGAGCGCGCTCTGACCCTGAAAAACATGGTGGAGCAGCAATGCAGATTTGCCCGAATTTTTATTACGGAAACCTCCGGCGTCAGCACGGCCTACGCCAACAACGGTGGAATTATCGCCGCTTATTGATTGATATTTGTAATTTTGTACAGGAAGCACCAGGAACAACCTGCTGTTTCCTGTACATTTTTCTCTGCACGTGCTATAATAATAACAGAATAAAATGGTTCCCCGGAGGACAGAAACATGGATTTATGCGATATAAACACCATCAAGCCGCTCCTGACACGGCACGGTTTTCATTTTTCCAAACGTATGGGACAAAATTTTTTGATTGCGGATTGGGTTCCAATTGCAATCGCATCCGCATCCGAAGCAAATCACCAGTGCGGTGTATTGGAAATCGGACCAGGAATCGGCTGCTTGACGCAGCGCCTAGCGGAGCGGGCAGGCCGCGTGGTTTCCGTGGAGCTTGATCGGGATTTGCTTCCAGTCCTGTCCGAAACCCTCGACGGGTATCAAAACGTTACCATCATTTCTGGGGATATTTTAAAGCAAGACATCGCGGCGTTGGTGGATGAAGCGTTTGATGGCCTTCGTCCCATCGCCTGCGCCAATCTGCCATATAACATTACAACACCGGTTCTTGCAGCGCTTTTGGAATCAAAGCGCTTTTCCACTGTGACGGTTATGATACAGCGCGAGGTTGCCCAGCGGATCTGCGCCGCTCCGGGAACACCCGAATACGGCGCATTTTCACTCTTTTGTCAGTATTATGCGGCCTGTGAACTGCTGTTTGATGTTCCTCCCTCTTGTTTTCTGCCAGCGCCGAAGGTTACTTCCAGCGTGATTAAAATGCAAGTATTCGATAATCCTCCTGCAAAAATCGAAAATGAAACTTTGTTTTTTGCCGTGATCAAAGCTTCCTTCGCCCAACGCCGCAAAACACTGCTCAACGGGCTGACTTCTGCCTTTGGAAGCCGCATTCCACGGGAACAACTTCGTCAAATCCTTAACAATTGCGAATTTAACGAAGACATACGGGGTGAAACATTGGGAATTCATCAGTTTAGTGTGTTAACAAATCACTTGAATCAAACAGGGTTGCTGTAGAAAACTTACAAAGAATTTACGAAGTCACAACTTTTCCTTGCAATTTTAGCTGCATTCTTTTACAATCAAGATTGGTCTCTCTAAGAGAAAGATTTAGGGAGGGATTCTGTTTGATTTGCTTGACAGATTATTACTAAGCTTGATTGTTTTGCACAAATTCCATTTACGTACTGCGGTAGCTCAGCCGCTGCGTCATTGACGAGAATTTTATGGATTATTGCGGTACGCAACAATCCTTCTGCATAATGAATTGAAATACGAAGAGGGAGGCAATCGAACATGGAACCCACAGCGAACCAGCATGTTCTGACATGGATTAACGCAATGGCTAAGCGTACCATGCCTGATAAAATTGTCTGGATTACCGGCGAAGAGGCACAGCTTGAGGCGCTTCGCGCAGAAGCCTGTTCTTCCGGAGAGCTTCATAAGCTCAACGAAAAAAAACTGCCTGGCTGCTATCTCCACCGAACCGCGCAAAATGATGTGGCTCGGGTCGAAGAGCGTACATTTATCTGTTGCCGCAAGCAAGAAGAAGCAGGCCCCACCAACAATTGGATGGCTCCGGCTGAGATGTACGACAAACTGTATCAGCTCTATGAGGGTAGTATGAAGGGCCGTACCATGTATGTAATCCCTTATTCCATGAGTATTCCCGGCTCATCTTTTGCAAAGTACGGAATTGAGCTGACTGATTCTATTTATGTTGTGCTCAACATGGTCATTATGACACGCGTGGGAACCACCGTGCTGGATCACCTGGGGGATTCACCCGATTACATCAAGGGTCTGCATGCCACGGCCGACATTGACCCGGAAAAACGCTATATCGCGCATTTCCCGGAGGATAATACTATTATGTCGGTCAACTCCGCTTATGGCGGAAATGTTCTTCTTGGGAAAAAATGCTTTGCTCTGCGGATTGCTTCTGTTCTCGGGCGGAATGAAGGCTGGATGGCGGAGCACATGCTCATTTTAGGTGTACAGAATCCGCAGGGTGAAATACGCTATCTGGCGGCGGCCTTCCCCTCCGCCTGCGGGAAAACCAATCTTGCCATGTTGATTCCTCCCGCGCCTTATTTGGAGAAGGGCTGGAAGGTATGGTGCGTTGGCGATGATATTGCATGGATTCGCGTCGGCGAGGATGGCCGGCTGTGGGCCACCAATCCGGAATATGGATTCTTTGGTGTCGCGCCCGGCACTAACGCGAAATCTAATTTCAATGCGCTGGCGGCCACACAAAAAAATACTATCTTTACAAACGTGGTTTTGAATCTGGACGATGATACCGTGTGGTGGGAAGGTCTTGACAAGAACCCTCCCTCTCATGCGCTGGACTGGAAGGGCAATCTCTGGGATGGAAGCAGCTCCTCTGAAAAGGGCGCACACCCCAATTCCCGTTTTACAGCCCCTGCCGAAAATTGTCCCTGCATCTCCTCTGAATTTAATAACCCGGCAGGTGTTCCCCTGTCAGCCATTGTATTCGGCGGACGCAGAGCCAAGACTGCGCCGTTGGTGTATCAATCATGGAATTGGACCCATGGCGTGTTTGTCGGTTCCATTATGGGCTCGGAAACCACCGCGGCTGCGGCAGGCACGGTTGGTGTTGTGCGCCGTGATCCTATGGCGATGCTCCCTTTCTGCGGATATCACATGGGCGATTACTGGAAACATTGGCTTGACATGGGGACAGCACTTGGAGATAAGGCACCAAAAATATTTAATGTTAACTGGTTCCGTACCGATTCTGACGGTAATTTCCTCTGGCCCGGTTTTGGTGATAACCTTCGCGTGCTGGAATGGATTTTAAAGCGCTGTTTTAATGAAACAGACGCCGATGTCTCTGAAATCGGCTACTTACCAAAACCAGAGGACATTAACTTGACTGATTCCGGCGTGAATGTGGATACCCTGCAAAGTCTGCTTACCGTGGATCAGGCGCTCTGGAAGCAAGAAACAGCTGGAGTTCATGAGTTTTACAAAAAATTCGATGGTAAGCTTCCTCCCCCGCTGCTCAATGAGCTTGAGGAGCTGGAAGCCAGATTGAACTAAAAATGTGTCTGCGGGAGCTGCCCAGGAACATATCCGGGCAGCTCCCGCCCATCTTTTCAAGATGCATAAGGTATTTTCACTTTACAAACAGTTTGACTGTGATATAATAACCGCAAGGCGGATAGTTCAATATGTCGCTCTGCCCACCGCGATATAGTAGCAACTGAGGATGCGTTGAAACGAGCCAAAGGCAGGTGAGGTCAATAGAATCGTATATCTCAGAAATGGAGAAATGGCTGAACCAGTTCATAAATTTTGTCGTTTCTCACCCTCTGGTGGGGACATGGTATACCGGAATCGCGCGATTTTTGTTCCCAATTCTGGCATTGATGATTTTATCACGGGCCATCCGTTCTCTGTTAAAGGTTCCACATGCTCCTGAGCTTTGGGCTCAGCTGAATATGCCCAACGGCGGCTCTGTGATGCTGTCGCGCTGGGAAAATATCATTGGACGCTCCACTTTTGCGGATGTTGTGGTCAATTATCCGACGATTTCAAGGCAACACGCCGCGCTGATCCGGGATGAAAACGAGGTCTGGCAGGTACATGACCTGGATTCCAAGGGTGGTACCGCAGTCAACGGCAAACCGGTCAAAGGAAGCACTCAGGTTAAGGTGGGCGACACCATTTCTCTCGGCGGGGTTCCGCTGGTTTTGCTGCCTCTCACCTTGGAAGAAGAGGAACTCCAGCAGTCCAGGCGGCAAAAGGAAAAACCCTCCAGCCTTTGGCCGTCCTTTTTCTGGCTCACTATATTTCAAGTGCTGGCCTGCCTGCAGCTGATCATTACTTCAACCGACACCGTTACACTGACTGTCCCGCTCGTTTTCCTGGCCTTTACTCTGATCATGTGGATTTATTATGCCGCGTTGCGCGTGTCCCGGTGCGTTGGCTTTGAGATGGAAACCATTGCTTTTTTTCTGTCAACCCTGTCTCTTTCCATTACCGCTTCATCTGCGCCTAAATCGCTCCTGAAACAATTTATCGCTGTTATACTCGGGCTGCTCCTATTTTTGATTCTTGGAATTTTCCTGCGCAATCTGGACCGGATTAAAAAAATCCGATGGCAAATGGCAGCCTGCGCGATTGGTCTGCTGGCTATCACCGTAATACTGGGTCAGGTGAAAAATGGCGCGGCAAACTGGATTTCCTTAGGCAGCTTCTCCTTTCAGCCATCAGAGCTGGCAAAAATCTGTTATATTTTTGCGGGCTCAGCCACACTGGATCGGCTGTTTCGCAGACGAAATATTCGCTTATTCATTCTACTAACCGGAATCTGTATTCTCTGTTTGGCTCTCATGGGCGACTTTGGAACAGCAGCCATCTTTTTTGTGACCTTTGTCGTCATTTCTTACTTGCGCTCCGGCGATTTCGCTACCATTTCCCTGATTTGCGGCGGGGCTGTATTTGCCGGTTTTCTCCTTCTGAAATTCAAGCCTTATATTTCAAACCGCTTTGCCGCCTGGGGGCATGTCTGGGAATATACCTCCACCACCGGCTATCAGCAGACACGTACCATGTCCGCCGCGGCTTCCGGCGGGCTGTTCGGACTTGGCTCCGGCGAGGGCTGGCTGCGCTATATCAGCGCCGCGAATACCGACTTGGTATTTGGGATGCTTTGCGAGGAATGGGGGCTCATCATCGCCGTTTTGGCGGTACTGGCCATTATTACACTGGCGATCTTTGCGGTCAGAGCCTGCCGTGTCGGCCGGTCCAGCTATTATACCATTGCGGCTTGCGCCGCTTCTGCCCTCTTCGTTTTTCAGACCTCCCTGAATGTCTTCGGTTCCGTGGATATTCTCCCGCTGACGGGGGTAACATTTCCTTTTGTCTCCAACGGGGGCTCCTCCATGATGTCCGCGTGGGGGCTGCTGGCATTTTTAAAGGCAACCGACACCAGAGAAAACGCCAGCTTCGCCATTCGGCGGTTTGCGCCCAAGCGTACCCGAAAGGAGGCGATGCCCTACGAGAAAAATTGAGAAACGGGCGTTTTTATGCCTTCTTTTTCCGCTCCTGTTGTTTTTAGGGCTAAGCCTGTTCGTTGGCCGATATATGCTGGATGGAAGCAGCTGGGTATCTGCCCACTTTAACCGGCATCTCTACAACAGCTCCGGGCAGCTTGAAAGCGGCACCATTCTGGATCGGAACGGAACGGTTCTAAGTTCTGTAGTAAACGGAGAGCGCACCTACTGCGACGGAAGCAATCTTCGGAAATCCGTTCTGCATGTGGTGGGAGACACCGCCGGAAACATCGGAACCGGAGCTCTGACTATCTTTGCGGACAAGCTGACCGGATATAATCTTTTCACCGGCACTTACGGCGCCAACCAAGGAAATCAGGTCTACCTGACCATCAGCGCTAACTATAATAAGACCGCTTACGAGGCACTCAACGGAAAAAAGGGAACTGTCGCGGTCTATAACTACAAAACGGGGGAAATTCTCTGCCTAGTCTCCTCCCCTTCTTACGACCCGCTGAACATTCCGTCTGATTTGGAATCCAATACCGCCTATGAGGGTGCTTATATCAATCGCTTTTTTTCATCCACCTTTACTCCCGGCTCCATTTTAAAAACAGTAACTCTGGCGGCCGCCATTGAAAACATTGATACGCTCTCTGAACGCACCTGGACCTGTGAGGGTAAGTTTCAAATCGGCGATGACGTGATTACCTGCCAGTCCGCTCATGGGACACAGAACATCAGTGCCGCTCTGGCAAATTCCTGCAATGTGGTGTTTGGCCAACTGGCGGTTGAGCTGGGAGGCGACACATTAAAGAAATATACCGAAAAGGCCGGTTTAACCACTCAATACCAAATTAATGGTATTACAAGCGCCGCCGGCACCTTTGAGTTTACCAGCGACAGCGAAAATCAGCTGGCATGGGCAGGCGTCGGACAGTACCATGACGCTGTGAATCCATGCTCCATGCTGATCTACATGGGCGCGATCGCTAACGGCGGAAGGGCCGCGATTCCGACCTTATTGCTGAAATCCACCACGTCTTCAGGGTTTCTCACCTCCTTGCAGCTCACCCAGAAAACAGGCACGCTGATTGAGGCGTCCACTGCCGAAGAGCTGGCGGACATGATGGCAAATAACGTAACCGCCAGCTATGACAAAAGCCGCTTCCCCAATATGGATATCTGCGCCAAATCAGGGACCGCTGAGGTTTCCTCCGATAAAGACCCTAACGCCTGGTTTGTTGGATTTCTTCGGGATGAAGATACGCCTTACGCATTCGTCGTTTTGGTGGAAAACGGCGGAGGCGGCTCCTCAGTGGCCGGTGGCATCGCTTCCAAGGTGCTCAATGCCATGGTAAACGGCACTTGATGATGACATGATGATTTGGAGATGATCAAATTGAACATGGATGCCCTTCAAAGCATGACTTATGGGATGTTCATTCTTGGCACATTGGATGGAGAAAGACCCACCGGCTGTGTGGTAAACACGGTATTTCAGGTGAGCGCTCAGCCTCCCATCTTCGCGATGAGCGTCAGCACAAGCAATTTTACCAACGACTGTATCAAGCGGACAGGAAAATGCTCGGTGTGCATTTTGTCGGAGTCGGCGGACCCTAACGTGATCAGAACTTTTGGCTTTCGCAGCGGATGCGACATCTCAAAGTTTGACTCCATTCCTTATCGGCTTACCTCAACGGGGCTTCCCGTGTTGACGGATGAGCTTTGCGGATATCTGGAACTCAGGATCATTCATTTCTCGGAACTATCCACACACACCCTGTTTTTGGGGGAGCTGATCGGCGGAGAACGTTATTCCTTCAGCAACCCAATGACATATTCGTATTATCACAGGGTTATCAAGGGATCGGCGCCCAAAGCCGCGCCGATCTATCACGGAGAGGAGGTACAGAGCATGAGCCAGGAAAAGTACAAATGCACCATCTGCGGATATGTTTACGACGGTAGCGACGGCCCCTTTGAAGAACTGCCGGACGATTGGAAATGCCCGGTCTGCGGGGCTGGAAAATCACTCTTTAAAAAGATCTCCTAACCCAAGCTTTGTAATTAACCAGAAACAGCATCTTCCAGGCGGATATGCCGCCCGGAAGATGCTGTTTTCATTTGATATCTCCATGTATTTCCTTATCGATTTTTTCAAGGATCTGATTGTGCTCATTCAAAATCAAGACGGTTGGATGAAAGGTTTTCGCCTCATGCTCATCCATCAGCGCGTATGCGATGATAATGACCTGATCACCCACCTGTACCAGCCGTGCGGCCGCCCCATTGAGGCATATGACACCGCTGTCAGCCTCCCCTACAATGGTATATGTCTCAAACCGTTCCCCATTGTTAATATTAACGATCTGAACCTTTTCTCCGGGAAGAATGCCGGATTGTCTCATCAGTTCACTGTCAATCGTCACGCTGCCTACATAATTCAGCTCGGCCTGTGTCACGGTAGCACGGTGCAATTTCGATTTCAACATCGTCAAAAGCATGTTCATTTCCTCAAAATAGAAAGAATCCGGTTATCAATTAACCTGGTTGTTCCAAATCTCACCGCTACCGCCGCCAAAACCTCTTTGCCGTGGAGCACGGTTGATACGTTTTCCAGCGTTACGCCGTCCAGCAGCTCTACATAATCAATGGCAGCCAGCGGCTCCGATTCAATTTCATCCCGAATGATATTTTTCAGCGTCTCAACATCGCTGTTCCGCTCGGCACCGGAGCGGAGATACTCCTCCGCTATTCCCAGTGCCCGATTGAGAACAACGGCCGCCTTCCGCTCTTCCGGCTTCAAATATACATTTCTGGAGCTGCGCGCCAAACCGTCCTTCTCGCGTACAATGGGGCAGCCCACAACCTCCACCGGAATGTGAAGATCGCGCACCATTTTTTTGATGATAATCAGCTGCTGCGCATCCTTTTGTCCAAAGTAGGCCTTATCCGGCCGAACAATGTGAAAGAGAATGCTGACAACCGTAGTAACGCCTCTAAAATGATTCGGTCTGGAAACTCCGCACAGCTTACGGGTCATCTCCCCGGTCACTTCAACCGCCGCAGACGCGCCTGGCAGATAAATTTCCTCCACATCCGGGTGAAATACGATATCGGCTCCGACCGCTATGGCCAGCCTGTAATCCCGCTCGATGTCCCTGGGGTAGCTCTCAAAGTCCTCACCCGGGGAAAACTGCATCGGATTGACAAATACGCTCACCACAACAAGATCATTTTCCGCTTTTGCTTTCTGAATCAGGGACATATGCCCCTCATGCAGATAGCCCATGGTCGGCACAAAGCCAAGCCGCTTCTGATTTCTGTCCGCCTGAGCCAAAGCCTCTTTCAATTGCGCCGCCGTATTTAATAAACTCATCTTTATACTCTCTCTCTTTCCTGTAATCTCTCTAAAACCGAGCTGTCCATGGTGAAGGTGTGCTTCTGTTCCGGAAACTGCTGACTCCTGACTTGCTGAATATATCCATCTACCGATGCGGTGATGGTCTGCTTCAACTGGGCAAACTGCTTGACAAACTTCGGCGTAAAGTCTGAGTACATACCAAGCATATCATGCACCACCAAAACTTGTCCGTCGCAGTATGTTCCAGCGCCGATCCCAATGGTCGGCACGGAAATTTTTTTGGTAATCAGCTCGGCCAACCGTTCTGGAACGCCCTCCAGAACGATGGCAAATACGCCCGCGTCCTGTAATGCCAGCGCATCGTCAATCAATTCCAAGGCACGTTTTTCCTCTTTCCCCTGCACCTTAAAGCCGCCAAAGACGTTAACCGATTGCGGTGTCAGCCCAATATGCCCCATGACCGGGATCTGAGCCCTTACAATCGCCTTTACGGTATCCTTCATATCGACGCCGCCCTCAAGCTTCACTGCGGTCACTCCGCCTTCTTGAATCAACCGTCCGGCATTGCGAACCGCCTCATCCGCATTGATGTGGTAAGTCAAAAAGGGCATATCGCCGACCACCAGCGCTCGCTCCACTCCTTTTGTCACACATTTGGAGTGGTAAATCATCTCATCCAGAGTAACGCTCAGGGTGGAATCCTTACCCTGCATCGTCATGCCAAGAGAATCTCCCACCAGAATGGAATCGATCCCGCTTTCATCCAGTATTTTCGCCATGGAGTAGTCATAGGCCGTCAGCATAGTGATCTTTTCCTGTTTACGCTTGGCTTCCTGAAACGATTGAACCGTAAATTTAGCTCCCATAGTATCCGTCCCCCAGTGTTTTTAACAAGTTTTTCTCTTGTTCCTGTGTCAATCTCTCCTGCACGACCAGCCTGATGGTATTCCGCGCCATGAATTTGTAAAATTCCCGCTCGGACGGCAAATTTGCCTCCAGAGCCCTCAGATGAACGTCTAATGTGTTGTAGTCACCCCGCGCAATGGGCCCGGTCAATGCCGAAACGGTTCCCTTCTCCATCACATTGGAGATGGTTGCCTGAATCATCGGCTCAACAGCCTCCAATACATCCTCGCGTCTCATTCCGGCCGCCTCCATGAAGCGGATGCCGCTCTCCATAAGCGTCACCAAATAATTAGAAAATACACATGCGCCTGCATGATAGAGGGGTTTCTGGACACTGGTCAACAAGCTGTACTTGGCATCCGTCCGCTCCAGCAGGCAACGCATGGCTTCCACCGTCTCCGGCATTCCCTCAAGCGTGAAAAACGTCCCTTTTAAGCGCTCACAGCTCTTGACGGGGTCACCAAAGCTGTGCAGCGGATGCATGCTGCCCACCGGGCTGCCTGCAGCCTTGATATCCGCAAGACAGTCGGAAGCAAAAGCGCCGCTGACATGAATCCACCTCTTGCCCGGCAAAATTACACCGCTTGTGATCAATCGGCCGGCTTCCCGGTCAACCTCCTCCAGTTCCAGATCCGGCGTAGTCAGGAACATGCAGTCGCACTGTTCAGCCAGAGTTTCCATGCATAAAAAGGCGCCTGTCCCAGTGAGCCTCGCTGCCGCCTGTGCGGAGGCGGCGCTCCTGCTGTAATATCCGGCAACCTGAATCTCATGCTGCTTAAAATACAGACCAAGCGCCGTGCCAACCTTTCCGGCTCCAACAAAACCAAGAACCAAAGCTTCACCCCCTTATGAGCATAAAAAAGTGCCTTTCAGTCTGATGTCGGCTCCCTCTAACAGGGCGCGATCCTATCACAGACAAAAAGGCACAGTAATTATTCTAAAAAATACTGTCCTTGTCCCGAAGGATCAAAGCAGACATAGATGACAATTAAAAAAGCAATGCTGCGTCCTCATTGCGTGCGGTTCGAAGCTGATACCGCCGCGTGACACTTACGGCAGTCATTATAAACCCTTTTATCCCTTCTTACAAGTATAAAATTTTCAATAATAAACGTTTATTTCCTATTTTTTACGATATTTTATGAATTATACGTTAGCCATATTGTTCACTCAGGTACAGACTTTCCGACGGAAGGCAAACAACCTTTTTTGTCATTTCATTTATTGTCTTGTCAATTTTGTTGACTTGGATATGAAATTCTCACTTAAATCCAATCACCGCATAGAATGGATCACAAGAATGGATCAACAAGGAGGTATATTGCCATGCCAACGATCTATCTGTCTCCCTCAACGCAGGAAAACAATTACTATGTGAGTGGAGGAACGGAAGAGGAATGGATGAATCGGTTAGCCGATGCTCTCGTTCCGTATCTCACCGCTTCAGGGATTCAATATGTGCGCAACACGCCGGAGATGACGGCCGCTTCCTCCATCCGAGCCTCAAACGAGGGAAGCTTCGACCTCCATCTGGCGCTCCATTCAAACGCCTCCTCTCCCGAAAATTACGGACAAACGCGGGGAATTAATGTCTATTATTACCCGGGAAGTGTGCAGGGTGAAGAAGCGTCGGAAGATGTCGGCGCGCAGTTGAGATCCATATATCCTCTTCCAAATCAGGTGTTCGTCCAACCCAATACGGCAATCGGCGAAGTGCGGCTTCCCCGCGCTCCGTCGGTATTCATTGAGCTTGGATATCACGATAATCCTGACGATGCCGCATGGATTACAAATAATCTGGATGCCGCCGCGCGAGCCATAGCACAAGGGCTAACGGAATATTTCGGACTTCCGTTTTTAACGCCAAGCTCACCTCGCCCCGCCGTCGTGGACGTCAGCTGGGGTTATCTCAACATCCGGGAAAAGCCCTCGCAATCCTCCCCGGTAGCTGCCAGAGCCTACGACGGAACCCGCCTCACAGTCCTCAACGAGTGGAACGGCTGGTATCTGGTCAGAGTCGATAACGAGCTGGGATGGGCGAGCTCAAATTTCATTACGCTGATTTAGGAGTGATGACATGACGATTCATGTGGTAAAAGTCGGAGAGAGCATCTACTCCATCGCTCTGGAATATGGCGTGCCGATGTCTCAAATCATTAACGACAATGAACTAACCGACCCAACGCAGCTTGTGGTGGGCCAGACTCTGGTGATTTTGTTTCCCAAACAGACTCACTCAGTACAGTCTGGCGAAACCCTGACCGAAATTGCCACGAAATATGGTCTGACAGTGCGGCAAATGCTCCGGAACAATCCTGTTCTGAAGGGCGAGATGACCATTTATCCAGGGCAAACTTTAGTCATTTCCTATGAGGAGGAGCCAAAATCCACGCTTTCGGTGAATGCCTATTCCTATCCGTTTATCACCGACAGCTTACTGCGCCGCACCCTACCCTATCTCACCAATTTAACGCCATTTACATATGGAATGACCGAAACCGGTACCCTGGTAGATTTAGAAGATGAAAAGCTCATTGCCATGGCAAAAGAAATGGGTGTCGTTCCGCTTATGCACCTGTCCACACTCACCGACGAAGGGAATTTTTCAAGTGATCTCGCCTCCCTAATTCTCAATGACAGCACTCTGCAAAAAACTCTTACAGATCATATTGTTGAAAATATGCAGACAAAGGGCTATCAGGGACTGGATGTTGATTTTGAATTTATTCCTGCAAAGGACGCGCAGCCCTATGCCGCTTTTATCCGCAGCTTGGCAGACAGGCTGCATCCTCTGGGATACCTGGTCTATACGGCGGTTGCTCCCAAAACCTCCTCCGATCAGCCCGGTCTGCTGTACCAGGGGCACTCCTATGCCGATCTGGGCGCAGCCGCCGACGGAGTTCTGCTGATGACTTATGAATGGGGCTATACCTACGGTCCTCCTATGGCGGTTTCTCCATTACCAAATGTGCGACAGGTGGTGGAATACGCCATTACAGAAATTCCAAAAAATAAAATTTGGCTTGGTATCTCCAACTATGGATACGACTGGGCCCTCCCCTATGTAAAGGGCACTACGAGAGCAACCTCCATTTCCAATCAGTACGCGGTTTCCATCGCAAGAAAATATAAAGCAGTGATCCAATTTGATGAAACCGCACAGGCACCCTGGTTCCGCTATCATGACGAGAACGGCGTTGAACACGAGGTGTGGTTTGAGGACGCCAGAAGCATTAAAGCAAGACTGGCCTTAATCCCGGAATATGGACTCTATGGCGCCGGCTATTGGAATTTGGTCCGCCCTTTTCCTCAGAACTGGCGTGTGCTGAATGCACTTTACAATATCCGTGAGTCATAAGGTAACCGGTTCAGGTTCGCCATGTCACTCAAATAACCACATAAGAAGACTGCCGCGGTAGCCAATTCATGGCTATCGCGGCAGTCTTGGTTATGGGCTCCCGCATTATAAAATAATGCAGATCAGCCCACCTGAGCCTTCGTTAATGATCCGCTGCAGTGTCTCCCGCAGCTTAGCTTGGGCGTCCTCTGGCATTCTGCGCAACTTCGTATGCAGATCCTCACCCACCAGATCATGAAATGATTTTCCAAAAATATTGGAATCCCAAATTTTCGAGGTATCGCCCTCAAACTCCTGCAGCAGGAAGGAAATCATCTCTTCCGACTGCCGTTCCGACCCCATAATGGGCGAAACCTCCGTCTCAATATCAGCTCTTAACATATGTATTGATCGGAACAAACAGAAGTACATCCCCGCTTTCGCTGAATGACATAATCCTGTGTTTCTCTAAGTACCTTAAAAAATACTTTTAAATGAATTTTGTTTTTATCTTCGGTGCGAAAGACCTCAATTTTATCCAGAAACGCATCCACCACGCCAACAGAAAAACCATCGGTAAAATTCAGTTCCTTTGTTATCACTTGACGAATTACGTCAACCGCCTGCATCATGTCACGGGTTTTCAGTTCATCCGCTTCCAATTCCGATAGCCGTCGATGCAACCCCTCAATCTCTTCATTAAAACGCTCATTGCGCTGCGAAAATTCATGGTCTGTAATATGACCAACTATACTAAGATCCAACAGCTTATCCTTGCGCCGAAGAATTGCGTCAATCTCAACCTTACATTTTGCCATGTCCTCTTTCAGATTGGATTCACTGCCGATATCCGTGTAAATCTGCATCAACTCCCGAATGATCTCCGCCCTGTTAACAGATAGCTGCTCTAGCGCCTGTCTGACCACCTCGTCCAGTTCATATGTGTAGAGGATTGGAGCTTGACAGCCTTTTTTCCCCTTGCGGGAATACTCCTGGCACTGCCACACCTCCTTATTGCCAGACTGATAGTGGTAAAGCGTCCGGTAATAGGGCGTATGATGCGTCATACAAATTATTTTCCCGCTATACGGATATTTATTTTGATAGCTGGTCTTGTCCTCAGCAATCATAGCCGCGGAACGCTTACTCAGAATCTGATTGGCCTTTTCCCAAAGCTCCTCGGTCACAAGGGGCGGTACGCGCTCCTCATCACGGTACATGACCCACTCCTCTTCCGATAAATACTTTCGGTCGCTGAGCTTGTAATCATATTTATGGGATTTTCCGCCGCAGTAGTAGCCTTTATATTTTGGGTTGGTCAAAATGCCTCTGATGGTACTGAAGGAAAAGGGGTTTCCATTGGTGTTTCGGTATCCGTGTTCCGTGAGATACTCCGCAACGGTTCGAATGCCCATGTGCTGGTTGGCGTACAGCTCAAAGATCAGCTGAACCAACTCCGCCTCTCGCTCATTGACAATCAGCGTTCCATCCTGCTTTTCGTATCCCCAAATTTTGCTGTTGCCCAGCACGACACCGTTTTCAATGGCGCGTTTGAATCCGAACTTGACCCGCTCTGAAATTTTGCGCACCTCGTCCTGCGCGATGCTGGACATAATCGTAAGTCGGAGCTCCGCGTCCGGCATTAAGGTATTGATGTTGTCCGACTGAAACAAAATTCCGACGCCACACCGCAGAAGTTCCTGGGTATATCGAATACTGTCTAGGGTATTGCGGGAAAAACGTGAGATTTCCTTGGTCACAATGAAATCAAAGTGCCCTGCCTTGGCGTCCCCGATCATACGGAGAAAGCTCTCCCGTTTATGCACGCTGGTACCGCTCAGTCCCTCGTCAATGTACCCCTCCACAAATGTCCAATTAGCACAGCCTTGAATCAGCTCGGTATAATAACGTACCTGAGCTGAGAGCGAATGTAGCTGTTCGTCCTTTTCTGTGGAGACACGGGCATAATAGGTGACATGCAGGGGGATGTCATAGATGGATTTCCCCATATTCAGCAAATTCCTGATTTCATAGAGATCCATATATTACCTCCTTAACTTCATTTTGATCTATTTTATAAAATAAATGAAAAGAAGTCAAGAAAAGAGATCGAGTCTCAGGTTCCGGAAAGGCTTCAAACGCAGGTGACATTTCAAAGTTGAGAACTCCAGTATATTGGTTGACAGTTTTTGGGATAGTTGTTTTTCGTCCATTACAACGAACCCGTGCCTGCCTTGATAAATACATCCGGTGTGTTTAAATTCCCGGCAAAAGTTGGCGCCAATAAAGCCAGCGCCGCCGGTCATAAAAATAGTCATTATGTAATACTACCATAGAAGCGGTGTAGTTGCATGTCCTCACGCCATAGCCAGTACTCCGAAAGTCAGTATCTAATTTTTCCTTCCGCAACAGCTTTCAGGTACTGACCATAGGTGCTGCTGCCATAACGAACGGCGCTGTCCAGCAGTTTAGCCTTTGTAATCCAGCCATTTTGAAACGCGATTTCTTCCGGCGCGGAAATTTTAATTCCCTGACGCTGTTCTAACATACGAACGAAATCCGCCGCGTCAATGAGACTATCCACCGTGCCGGTGTCCAGCCACGCAAATCCGCGCCCAAGCAGCTTCACATCCAAAGTCTTTTCAGTTAAGTATAGTTCATTCAGGGAGGTAATTTCAAGTTCCCCTCGATCAGACGGTTGAATTTGCTTTGCCAGCGCAGAAACCCCGAATGGATAAAAATATAGCCCAGTGACTACATAATTGGATTTTGGAACTTCCGGTTTTTCCGCAATGCTGACAACCGTTCCGTCCGATTCAAACTCCACCACACCAAATCGTTTGGGGTCATTCACGTAATAACCAAACACAGTGGCCCGATGATTTTGTTCTGCGTTGCCGACCGCCTCTTTCAGCAATCGGCCAAAACCGTTTCCATAAAAAATATTATCCCCTAAAATCATGACGCAGGCTTCATCGCCGATAAACTCTTCACCAAGCAAAAACGCCTGTGCAAGTCCATCCGGCGAAGGCTGAACCTGATAGGTAAGCTGAATGCCAAAATAGCTCCCGTCTCCCAGCAAATCTTGAAATCTAGGCGTATCCTCCGGGGTGGAGATAATTAGAATTTCCTGTACACCCGCCATCATCAATGTGGAGAGGGCATAGTAGATCATCGGCTTGTCATACACCGGCAGAAGCTGCTTTGAAGTGACCAAGGTGATAGGATAGAGCCGAGTCCCGGCGCCGCCTGCTAATATAATTCCTTTCATTACGGAATTCCTTCTCTCCCTTCTTGGTTTACATACGCATTTCAAGTGAGTGCATTTAATAATTGATCTAACTCAAATTTCGGCATTAACTGGCTATAGCTGACCGGAATATCACTTTGCTGAAACATTTGTAGTAACCCTCAGTATGTGCGATATATGGCAATAGCAAGCTTAACACGGTGCTGGTATCATTATAGCGTGCTTCGCCAAGAATGTTATCCTGACTTAATTCCAAAGGAGAATTTAACAACTCGTCCAGCGTGGTTGTTCGGATCCAAAAACAGCTCGCAAGCGAAAATGGTAGTCTATACTCGGCAATATTACAGATTAATCCAAGCTTATTGGCAAACTTTTTTACGCTTGAGTAAGGCTTCTTCCATTCGGATGCAAGCATACCTGAAAATTTCGCACGATACGGCCTGGGTGGGAATAGCAAACCAAGTTTGTCACGTGAATCAGATTCTGAAATTATATTTTCCATGTATTCTGGGCTCTTCAAAATATTTTCATATTGCGTAAACATGACAGATTTGTCAATAATGTTTTGTGATCATTAAATCATATTCTTGATACACATAATATACATAATTATCCTTTTTTAATTAGATGCATAGCCGCTTGTGGTCAATAAAGGCATTAAATGTGTAACCCAAACTTTCAAAATTGGGACAAATGAGCCTTATTCCATCCAAGAAGCTACTGGCTGAGGTTACGCTTCTCTTGCCTCATCCAGCACATCAAATGAAAAAAACAATACTACCAATCTTTCCTATTTAAAGACGGCGGAATGATAACTATCAATTAATTGTCGTGCGTTATGCTTATTTGTGGTATAACGCACGACTCTTTTTTTCAAAAAGATGGTCAAATAATGGCACAAAAAACCCGCCTGGATTTTCAAGGCGGGTGGTCTCATTTATGGAAACTATGGAATCTCATATGCTCATTATTATTGTATACTTAATAGAAACGATTGAAGCCATAATATTTTAAACAGTAAGCCACACAGATGATAAAGACGATAACCCAGAACGCCACGCGACGTTCCGTATTGTACTGCCTGCCTCAGAGAGCGAGGAGCATTCGTTGAATCATACATTGACTGCGGCAACGGCTTTACCAGCCCGTCCTTTGATCTTCCTCCTCCTGAGCCAAATATAAGCGACCATTAGAAGAAGATATACCCGGGCAGACAGAAACTCCGTCGCTACATAATATCCCTGAGAAAGGTTTGATACCGCCGTCCCATCAACAGTTGTTGAAACATCATAAAGGTCCGAGTACAGGTTCGGCAAAACCGAGAATGCCCAACCAAGGTTCACAATTATTCCAAAAACGCAAATTAACATGATTAAGGGTACGCTGGTATAGGTTTGCATCTTCTTCCAAGATTTCGAAGGAATATCCTTCCTGGCAAATTGAAACGATGTAATCCAGGGAACAAAGATAAGCGCCAGCAGAATAACGCCCAGAATAACATAAGCAAACATTAGCAGAATATTCAGGTCACCGGTGTTCGTCAGAGCCCACTTGGTAGTGACCAGTCGCATTATTCCATGCCCTACCAGAATAGCTCCTCCAATAATTGACATCTCTTTTCGGATTGTATGCAGTTGCTTTATGATCTCCCATTTTGTCGGTAATACCCCGATAAACATAACAATAAAAATGAAACCAAGCCCTATGACCGTATCCAGCGCATAAGTATGTGGCAGCCATAGAATCTTCCACCAAACCGATTTTCCCATCAGCGTATACAGTTCAACATTACATAAGGTCAAAATTCCGTAGGTGCAATACCAGATAAAAATAAGCGCCGGGTAAATGTAAAAGAGAAAGCTGTGCTTTTTTATGGCCTTCCTGAAAATCAGAACAAAAATAATCGAGATAACCAATCCCTTTACAATGTCGGGGACTCCCATCCATAGTATGTTGTGAATTGTAGTTAAGATTTCCATTTTCCTCTCCTATTCCTTTGATGTTAAGCGCATCAACATATTTCAAATGTTAGCCATCGCTAACCGCACAAGTATATATGAATCTGTGTTCTTTGTCAAGTCGTCAATGCATGGGCACTGAGCCCCGATCCGAGAGCTGTGCCACCATTGTAAATTTCATTACAAAAATATTGTTTAATAAAGCCCAAAACCCGTCGCAGCACGACAGGCCAAGAAATAAAAATAAAAAAACGGACACTTAATTCGTGTCCGTTTTTTGGAGGCGCCACCCAGATTTGAACTGGGGGTCGAGATTTTGCAGACCTCTGCCTTACCACTTGGCTATGGCGCCACATCGTATGTTATGAAGAATAGGAGTGCCTTAGCACTCCTATTCTTTTCTCTATGGAGCGGGTGACGAGGCTCGAACTCGCTACCTCCACCTTGGCAAGGTGGCGCTCTACCAGATGAGCTACACCCGCAGATCAGGGACACGGCTGCGTCCCTTTGGTGCCTCCGGTCGGAATCGAACCAACGACACGAGGATTTTCAGTCCTCTGCTCTACCGACTGAGCTACAGAGGCATCTCTCTGCGAAAAAGAGAATGCTAAAATGGCGACTCGGAAGGGACTTGAACCCTCGACCTCCGGCGTGACAGGCCGGCGTTCTAACCAACTGAACTACCGAGCCGTATGAGGCCGTACGACGACCTATACAGCTTGCGGGGGATTTCTCTTTCGAGATGGTGGGAACAACAGGGCTCGAACCTGTGACATCATGCTTGTAAGGCATGCGCTCTACCAGCTGAGCTATGCTCCCGATTGTTGCCGCTCGTCAGACGACGAAAGTTATTGTAGCAAACCCCGCCAAGAATGTCAACACCAAATGTACTAAAATTTCATTTTTTCAGTTTAATTTCCGCTGGAGGATGTTTTTGCAGAAAAAAATCACACAGGCGTGACACGGCACAATTCCCACAGACAGGCCCCTGCGCCCTGCAAACCGCCCTTCCGTGGAGCACCAGGCGGTGACAGAAATCATTGGACTTCTTCGGCGGCAGACAGGCACGGAGCTGGGCCTCCACCTTCGCGGGGTCTTTGGTGCCGTCAGTCAATCCCAGGCGTCCGGCAATCCGAATGCAGTGGGTATCCGCAATCACCACCCCATCATGGCGGTAAATATCACCCAGAATGAGATTTGCCGTTTTCCTGCCAACGCCAGGGAGCTTCAGTAATTCCTCCATGGTTCCCGGTACGACGCCGCCATGAACCGCAAGCAGCATATTGGCACATGCGACGATATCTCTTGCCTTAGCACGGTAAAAGCCACAGGAATGGACGTATTCCTCCACCTCCTCCGGGTTCGCGGCCGCGATGGCCTCCAGGGTTGGGAACCGTCCAAAAAGTGCCGGGGTGACCTGATTGACACGCTCATCGGTACACTGCGCGGCCAGACGGGTGGCAAACAGGAGCTCGTAATCCTTCTGATATTGAAGAGAGCATAGTGCCTCAGGATAGCAGCGCTCCAGCCCGGATACAATAGTTGCAATTTCCTTTTTTGATTTCATTGGCTTCACCTCTTGACGAACACTTACATTCCATATATGATAAAAGACGTTATTAATTCAAAAAAACTATTTTTTCCCTCCGGCACTCAGCGGAACTGTCCGTGAGCAATCCCCGGCCTGTTCCGCTCACCTCATTATAACACAGCAATGTCTAAAAATCGACTGCAAGATTTAGAATTACAAGGAGGAACTTCCCGTGTTAACAGAAATTATGGACTTTATCGCAAAGGCTGATCCTGAGGTAGGCGCAGGTATTCGTGCGGAATATGATCGTCAGCGCCGCAACATCGAGCTGATCGCTTCCGAAAATTTTGTCAGCGAGGCCGTGATGGCAGCCATGGGTACGGTTCTGACCAACAAATACGCGGAAGGCTATCCCGGAAAACGCTACTACGGCGGCTGCGGCTGCGTTGACATTGTGGAAAACCTCGCCCGTGACCGTGCCTGCCAATTGTTCGGCGCGGAGCACGCGAATGTCCAGCCTCACAGCGGCGCTCAGGCAAACTATGCCGTATACGCCGCACTCTGTGATCATGGAGACACGGTGCTGGGGATGAATCTGGCTCACGGCGGACATCTGACCCACGGAAGCCCGGTGAATTTCTCAGGCAAGAACTACAACATTGTTGCCTATGGCGTCAAGGAGGAAACCGGCCTCATTGATTATGACGAGTTACGCCGTTTGGCACTGGAGCATAAACCTAAGATGATTGTCGCCGGTGCCTCCGCCTATCCCCGCATCATTGATTTTAAAGCCTTTTCCGACATTGCTAAAGAGTGCGGAGCCTATTTGTTTGTGGATATGGCGCACATCGCGGGACTGGTTGCCGCCGGTCTGCATCCCAACCCGGTTCCTTATGCCGATGTGGTAACCACCACCACCCACAAAACCCTGAGAGGTCCCCGGGGCGGCATCATCCTCTGCAAGGAGGAGTTCGCCAAGAAAATTGATAGCGCGGTGTTCCCCGGTTCTCAGGGCGGACCCCTGATGCACGTTATCGCCGCCAAAGCCGTCGCCTTGGGCGAGGCATTACAGCCCGCGTTTCAGGGCTATCAGGCTCAGATTCTGAAAAACTCCGCCGCCCTGGCCGAGAGCCTGCTGGCCTCTGGCTTTGATCTGGTTTCCGGCGGAACGGACAACCATCTTATGCTGGTGGATCTGCGAAAGGCCGGCATCACCGGCAAGGAGCTGGAACACCGCTTGGATGACGTTTATATCACCGCCAACAAAAACGCCATCCCCTTTGATCCCGAAAAACCCTTCGTCACCAGCGGCGTCCGCCTTGGCACGGCTGCCGTTACCAGCCGCGGCTTTCTGGAAGACGACCTGCGCACCGTCGGCCGCCTGATCTGGGAGACCGCCACTGAATTTGAACAGAAGGCAGATTCCATCCGAGCCGAGGTCACCGCACTCTGCGCCAAGTATCCTCTCTATTCATAAGGAGTATCTATTCCGGGGGAGGTCATTGATTTGTACCAGCCGCTGGCAGATGAAATCAGGCCCACTACCTTATCTGAGGTAGTGGGCCAGGCTCACATTTTAGGAGAAAATGGAATGCTCCGCCGCATCATAGAGCGCGGAGCGATTTCCAACATGGTGTTTTATGGCCCATCAGGAACCGGAAAGACCACCGTGGCAAACATCATTGCCCTCCAGACCAACCGGACGCTGCGCCGTTTAAACGCCACCACCGCCTCTCTGTCCGATATCCGGGATGTTTTGGCTGAAGTAGGAACCCTCATGGCTCCCAACGGTGTCCTGCTCTACCTGGACGAAATTCAATACTTTAATAAGAAACAGCAGCAGTCTTTGCTGGAGTTCATTGAAAACGGTAAGGTCACCCTCATTGCCTCCACCACGGAAAACCCCTATTTCTACGTTTTTAACGCCATCTTAAGCCGCTCCACTGTGTTTGAATTCAAGCCCGTCTCATCCGAGGATATTGTGCCCGCGCTCAACCGCGGCATTGCGTTCATGGAGAAGCGGCTGGAGGCCCATATCACCTTGGAGGAAGGCGTCAGGGAATTCATTGCTTCATCCTGCGGCGGAGATGTGCGCAAGGGGCTCAACGCGCTGGAGCTGCTCTGCGCCGCGCAGCCCTTAGGCGCGACTGTCCTGCTAACCATGGAGGACGCAAAAACCGTCTCGCAGCGCTCGGCCATGCGCTATGACAGGGAGGGCGACAACCATTACGACATTCTTTCCGCCCTGCAAAAATCCATACGCGGCTCCGACCCCGACGCGGCGGTACATTATCTTTCACGGCTGCTGGAAGCGGGTGATCTAATTTCCGCCTGCCGCCGGATCATGGTCACCGCCTGCGAGGATATCGGCCTTGCGTACCCACAGGTCATTCCCATTGTCAAGGCCTGCGTCGACGCGGCCAACATGCTGGGTCTGCCGGAGGCGAGAATCGCGCTGGGTGACGCGGTCATTCTTCTTGCCACCGCGCCGAAGTCAAACTCTGCCTATCTGGCCATTGATGCCGCCCTCAGGGATATCCGCGCGGGAAAAACCGGGGATTTTCCCCGCCATCTGCAAAATGTTCACGCGGACAGCGCGGGACTGGAGCGGGAGCAGGGCTATCTCTATCCCCACAATTTCCCTTCTCACTATGTCCCACAGCAATATCTCCCCGACACCCTCAAAAATGCCCGCTATTACGACTATGGTGACAATAAGCTGGAACAGGCCGCCAAGCGCTATTGGGATCAGATTAAAAAGTAGCGGCCGGTATAAATACGGTTTCCGTCCCGGCTTTTTCACAGTCTTCAGGCGCGTACTGCCACCGGGTCATCCGTCCCGATCGGATAAAATACTCCAGGGTGTCGGGCGCCTCCTCGGGTGGCAGTTTGTCGATGACCACAAGCTTGATTTTCATGCGCTCGGGTATGATCACCTTGATGTATACGGAAACTCGGTCTCCGATTTTCAAATCCCCCCTGTATTCCGCAAGCCCCGAAAGATTCGGTGTCAGCTCGATAAACAGCCCATAGTCCTTAATGCCGCGTACCGTTCCGGGCACCGTCATCCCGGCGGAAAACCGATCGGCATTTTCTGACCAGGTGCCCAGCAGTTCCTTATGAGTCAGGCTCACCCGCCCAAGCTCCGGGTTCACCTCGGTGACCGCCGCGAAAATAGACTGCCCGGGGGTAAATCGCTGATCGGGATGCGGGATGCGGGACACGGAGATTGTCTCCACGCCAAGCATGGAAGGAATCCCGCAGCCGACATCCACAAACGCGCCAAAGGGCTCCAAATGAGTCACCGCGGCCGGAATCACCATTCCGGGTTGAAGCCGGGATATGTAGCGGTCCAGCGCCGCCTGCTGCGCCCGCCTGCGGGACAGCAGGAGCGAGGGAGCGCTTTCCGGCCCTTCCACCGCTTCTATTGTAAAGGCAATTGGCTTACCAACCCTTGAAAGAAGTGCAATTTCCCGGGTTGTGCCCTCCGCAATACCCAGCGCCCCCTCTGTCCTGGGAATCAAACCGGTAAAATCCCCCACTTTAACAATCAGATCATGCTCCCTGTCGCAAAGGATTGCCTTCCCCTCCAGCACGCGCCCCGTCTCCATAGCCTCAATGAGATTTTTCCTGCTGGCACAATAAACGAGGTTTTCAGGTGTGTTCAGGAGGCTGCCCTCCGGCAAATATGATTGCATCATATCATTCCCTTCTTTTTAAACCCTGGGCTTTGATTTAAACTGTCCTTCCGAAACTCTACCCACTTCCGCGGTACGTTTTTCTCATACGCCCAGTTTAAACCACAGGCCGCAGATTCATAGATGGGATACTATATGCGCTGTCAAAACTAGAATTGACATTCCAAAGCTGAAAACGTATAATTGGAAAAAGTTTTCTTGCACTCATTGAAATAAGAGGGGGAAGTACCGTGGACGTGCAGCTGGGTGATGAACTGGAACTGAAAAAAACACATCCATGCGGCAGCAAGCAATGGCTGGTGCTGCGGGTGGGAATGGACTTTCGCCTCAGATGCCTGGGCTGCGGTCATGAAATGATGGCGCCGCGCAGTAAAATAGAGAAAAGCATCAAAAAAATCAAACGGAAGGAAGACCAATGATCATGAAAGAGTTCTGGAGCAGCCGCATTATCAATGCCACTCCTTACACACCTGGGGAGCAACCCAGAGACCAGATTTTTATCAAACTGAATACAAATGAGAACCCTTATCCTCCATCACCCATGGCATTGCAGTTTATGGCCGATGCGCTTGGACCGGATCTTCGGCTTTACCCCGATCCCGAGTGTCTGGAGCTGCGCCAGGCCGTTGCGGATTATCACGGGCTGGAGGTTGGTCAGGTATTTGTCGGCAACGGCTCGGATGAAATTTTGTCCTTTTGCTTCCAGGCCTTTTTTGAGCCAAATCTGGAAATCGTAATGCCTGATATCTCTTATGGTTTCTATCCCATTTACGCAGACTATTTCGGACTGAAAACGCGGCTTGTCCCGCTGGACGAGCAGTTTGACCTTCCCTTCTCCGAATGCGCCAACGCGGCCGGCGGGGTGGTCATCGCAAATCCAAACGCTCCCACAGGTAAAGCACTTAGCCTTGACAGCATTCAGCGCATTCTCAATACCAACCGCAATGTTGTCGTCATTGTGGATGAGGCCTATGTTGATTTCGGCGCACAGTCCGCCATGGTGTTTGTGAAGGATTATCCCAACCTCCTGATTGTCAAAACCCTTTCCAAATCTCGTTCGCTGGCAGGACTTCGTGTTGGTTTTGCCATGGGCAACACCAATCTCATCTCCGCGCTCTGCTGCGTCCGCGATTCCATTAATTCCTACCCTGTGGACCGCATCGCTCAGGCAGGCGCCATCGGCGCGGTGCAGGATGAATCCTATTTTCAGACCACCCGGCTTTCCATTATGAAAACCCGGGAGGCAACGGTCAGAAAGCTAACCAAGCTGGGCTTTCAGATTCTCGATTCCAGCGCAAATTTTATTTTTATCCACTATCCCGGCCGAAGCGCAAAAGAATTGCAGGAGGGCTTGCGGGACAAGGGGATTTTGGTGCGCTGGTTTAATAAACCGCGCATTGACAATTTCCTTCGCATTTCCATCGGCACCGATGAGGAAATGGACGCACTCTGCGTGGCTTTTAAGGAATTGCTGGCATGAGGTACGAGGGAACCGTCTATCGCCCGCCGGGCGAATGGAAAAGCTATCTGCTGCAATGCACCATCGGCTGTTCCCACAACGCCTGCACCTTCTGCGGGATGTACAAGGACAAACGCTATCGAGTGCGCTCTATGCCTGAAATCATGGAGGATATCTCCATGGCAAAGCACCAATACGGGGATTTGGAGCGGGTCTTTCTCTGCGATGGGGATGCCATCGCTATGGATATCGGTGATTTACTCACCATACTGAAAACGCTTTATGACACCTTTCCCTCCCTGAAAAAGGTAACCACTTATGCAGGCCCCCGCAGCATATTGAGAAAAACCGCCGGAGAGCTCCGGCAGCTTCGGAGCGCGGGACTGACCCGCGCCTATCTGGGAGTGGAATCGGGCTGGGACGCACTCCTGCGGCGCGTTGGCAAGGGCGTGGGCGCCGCCGAGATGCTGGACGCGGGCATGGCTCTCAATGAGGCTGGTTTTGAGCTGTGGGCCATTATACTCCTCGGTCTGGCCGGCTCCGGCGAACCTTCCCGGATTCATATTCAGGAAACTGTCACCCTCATCAACCAAATGAAGCCCCGTCATCTCTCCGCCATGACCTACACCCCGGTGGAAGGAACAAAAATGGAACAGGATGTCAGGGAAGGCCGCTTCATTTGCCTGACGCCCGATGAGGCTTTGACGGAGATGCGGCAGCTGGTGTCTGGACTGACGGTGAATCCTCTTCATATTACCGCCAATCATCCCTCCAATTATCTGCCCATCAAAGGCAGTCTGCCGGATGACCGAGAAAAGATTTTAGCTATGCTGGACGGCGCGTTGAACGGCAACATTCCCCTGCGAACCAAGCGATCCAGTAATTTATAATAGACAGCCCGTAAGATTGGCCTGAGGTCAACCTTACGGGTTCGCTTTTTTATGAGGTACCGCGTCAATGAACCGAAAGCGCCGTTTTTTGACACAGCGAAACTTATACAGGAGGCTCCTCAGCAGGCTGCTCGTTGGTTCCGAGTTCGCAATCATTCTTTTTGTCATCCGAGATAAAACACTTGATCGCTTCATTCATGGAATCAATCATTTTAAGCAGATGATCCGCATCCTTGCAGGGTGGACCCGGAGGGCCCGGAGGGCCTGGAGGACCCGGTGGACCTTCTTTACCATCTTTACCCGGCGGGCCCGGTGGTCCGTCCTTACCGTCCCTACCTGGCCTGCCGTCCTCGCCATCTTTGCCCGGAGGTCCCGGTGGTCCGTCCTTACCGTCCTTACCGTCCTTACCTGGCTTGCCGTCCTCGCCATCTTTGCCCGGAGGGCCCGGTGGTCCGTTTTTACCATCCTTGCCCGGCTTGCCGTCCTCGCCATCTTTGCCCGGAGGGCCCGGTGGCCCCTCCTTACCGTCCCTACCTGGCCTGCCGTCCTCGCCATCTTTGCCCGGAGGTCCCGGTGGGCCGTCTTTACCATCCTTGCCCGGCTTGCCGTCCTCGCCAGTTTTGCCCGGCGGGCCCGGTGGCCCCTCCTTACCATCCTTGCCTGGCTTGCCGTCCTCGCCATCTTTACCTGGAGGGCCCGGTGGGCCCGGTGGGCCCGGTGGGCCTCCCGGCGGGCCCGGTGGGCCATCTCTGCCATCTCGCCCGTCTCTGCCGTCTCTGCCATCTTTTCCGTCTTTACCAGGCGGGCCAGGAGGGCCGGGCGGGCAGCAAGACGATCCAAATGACAAATATTTGATATTGCTGCCGTGATATATTTTCATTGGAAATTCTTCGCAATCCTTATCTGCCATCACGCATATTCCTTTCTGGGAAGTTGAGGCTAAGCCCTCTAGTGCAGTCTATTCATAAAGCCATGATTGGTTCCGCCTTATCTGACTGATGCCGACAAAAAATTCGACTTGCCAACCAGACTGCGGTCAGCCAAATAAATGGGTGTTTGCTTCGCGTAACAGAAAAAGCGCCGGTCAATATGACCGGCGCTTTTAACGCAACCCCTTTATTTTCTGCGGGCGGCGTTCACGATCCAAAGCAGGATCACCGCACCCAGAACGGAAACAAGCAGACTCCACAGATTAAAGCCGGTCACACCGACACCGCCCAGAACACCCATGATCAGTCCGCCCAGGATTCCTCCCACGATTCCGACCACAATATTCCAAAACGCGCCCATGCTTTTGTCGTTCCCCGTGATTTTGCTTGCAATCCAGCCCGCAAGCGCACCGATGATGAGCCATCCAATGATACCCATATGAAAACCTCCTAAAAATAATGATGTTGTTTTGCAACTTCATTGATTTGCCGTAAGTATACCATATTCTGACCAAAATCAAAGATATGATGAATTAAATTACGGTTAAAGAAAAATAAAGATTCTTTTCTCTGGCGTCCACACACACAACGGAGGTGTGATTGACGTTTCCCTCAAAAAATGGTATAGTAGCATTATACCCATACAGGTATAGGGGAGGTCGCGCCATGCGAAGATGTATGGATTCCGAAAATTTACACAGACGCTTAAACAAAATTATGGGTCAAATCAGAGCCATTGATAAAATGGTGGAAGAGGATATTCCCTGCGAGGACATGCTCATTCAGATTAACGCCGCAAAAAGCGCCCTGCATAAGGTGGGGCAGGTTGTTCTGGAGGGTCACCTCAATCACTGCGTCCGCGAAGGCATCGAGCATGGGGACGCGGACAAAACCATTGAGGATTTCTCTAAAGCAGTGGAGCATTTCTCGAGAATGTCATAGATGCGGCTATGCTCAAAAAAACCTGCGGGGGAGGGAATCAATTCCCTCCCCCGTTACTTTACGCTTCAAACATCGCTTTCATACCCCGATAGGTCATATAGCAGTCAATTTTAGAGACTGTTTCAAAGGGGGCGTGCATGGAGAGCACCGGGACACCGGCGTCCAGAGTATCGATATTTCTCTGTGCCATATAGGCCGCCACCGTTCCGCCGCCGCCCTGATCCACCTTGCCCAGCTCTGCCATCTGCCATACCACCCCGGCTTTGTCCAGCACCGTTCTGGCATAGCCCACCACCTCGGCGGAGGCGTCGGAGGCACCGCCCTTGCCCTTGCTGCCGGTATATTTTGAAAAGCACATGCCATAACTCACACGGGCACTGTTGCGCTTTTCATAGGCCTCCGCGAAGTTAGGATCAAAGGCCGCCGTTACATCAGCGGAAAGGCAGAAGGAATTTTCATAGCAAACCCGCGCGGGAACCTTTTGAATCTCACACAGATCGGTCATAAATGTGTCGAAGGCGGCTCCCTTCATGCCGGTGACCCCTTCTGAGCCAATTTCCTCCTTGTCCACCAGCAGACAAACCGCAGTGCGTCTGGGCGTACCCAGCTCCATCAGTGCCGCCAGGGCGGCATAGGCACAAACGCGGTCATCCTGCCCGTAGGAGCCAATGAGGGATCGGTCAAACCCTACGTCGGAGGCGCGGTAAGCCGGTACCATTTCCAGCTCCGCGGAAATAAAATCAGCCTCCGTGATGCCGTATTTCTGATGGAGCAGATCGAGCACCGCAAGCTTGACCCGGTCGCTTCCCTTGTCGTCCCTGAAGGGGCGGCTTCCCACAAGAATATTCAGGCTCTCTCCGGAAAACGCTTCCCCCAGTGTTTTTTTCAGCTGATCCCCAGCTAGATGAGGCAGCAGATCGTCAATGGTAAACAGCGGATCTCCAGGACCCGGCCCAATGGCCACCTGTATCGTGCTGCCGTCCTTCATGGAGATCACCCCGTGAAGCTCCAACGGAATGGTAATCCAGTGATATTTTCGAATTCCGCCGTAATAATGGGTCTTAAAAAAGGCCAACTCGCTGTCCTCATAAAGAGGATTCTGCTTCAAATCCAGACGCGGCGAATCCACATGGGCAGCTCCGATGACCACGCCCTGATCCAGCGGCTGCGCGCCGATCACCGCCAACATAATGGCCTTGCCCCGGTTCACCTTGTAAATACGGTCACCGGGCTTCAGGCTCATTCCCCTGGTAAAAGGCACAAACCCCCGCGCCTGAGCCAGCCGCACGGTGTAGTCAATGGCCTCCCGCTCGGTTTTGCCATTGTCCAGATATTTCTTATAATCCTCGCAGTAGGAGCGCAGACTCGCCTCCTCCGCCTCCGGCAACAGATCCCATGCATTTTTCGGCTGATAAAAAAGTGCCTCTCGTCTCTGCTCACCTGCTGTTTTGTCTTCCATATGAATTGCCTCCGTTCTGTGTGATTGTTTACAATGGCTAGTTTGTTCCGATTTCCCCTCGGCAATCCTCCAGCAAGCCATTGATTAAACGGCGCACCGCAAGCTGGAACTGCCCCAGATCGCCGTTGTTTTCTAAAATAAAATCGCAGTTGTCCCGATAATATGAGTCCGGCTTCTGAGCCATGACACGGCTGAGGGCATACTCCTCCGAAAGATTTTCCCGCGCCATAATCCGGGCTGCCCGGAGCGCCTGAGGCGCGAGAATTCCAATGGTTGCGTCGCACTGTCTGCCGAAGCCTCCCTCCAGCAGGGCAATGGCATCCACAGCCACAGCCGCGCAGCCGTCCTGAACGGCCTGCCCAATCCTCCGGTTGACCTCCAGACTGATATGGCGGTGTGTGATGCCGTTTAATTCCTCCAGCGCGGCGCTGTCGGCAAATACCATCCGTCCCAGCGACTTGCGGTCAAGCTGCCCATCCCTGTCAAAAAGCTCCGCGCCAAACCGAACCCTCAGTGCCTCGCACAGCTCCCCACCGGAGGCCAGCATCTGATGATACACTTCATCACAGTCAATCACCCGGATATTCAGTTCCTCCATCACCCGCAGGGCGGTGGTCTTCCCGCAGCCTGTCCCTCCGGTCACCCCAAATATGTGAATGGGGCGGACAGAACGCATGTTGGCGGTATCCAGCTTCATTCCCCCCATGGCGCGGCGCATTACCCGCACGGAGAGGCCGCCCTCCCGCAGAATCGCCGGAACTTCCTTGGTAAAATCCACGATGGTGGATTCCACGCCCACGGTGCACGGCCCGCCGTCCACCACCGCGTCAATCCATCCGTTCAGAGACTCCAGAACCGCTCCCGCGTTTTTGGGACTGGGTTCTCCCGAGAGATTAGCGGACGGAGTGGCCAGGGGCCTGCCCACCGCCTCCAGCAGTGCCAGCGTCAGGGGATGATCGGGGCAGCGGACACCCAAGGTCTCCCCGCCGGCCAGCACCATCCTTGCCACCCTGCCATTGTCGCGGAAAATCATGGTCAGCGGCCCCGGCCAGAATTGTCCGGCCAGAGTATAGGCAACCGGCGGAATCTCGGCGCAGAGCGTCTCCGCCATGCCCATTCCGGTCACCAGAACATTGATGGGCTTCACCAGTGGGCGGTGCTTCGCCTCGTACAGCCGCTCCACCGCCTGTTCGTTCATCGCGTCCACACCGAGACCATACACCGTCTCGGTGGGAATCCCCACCACGCCGCCCGACCGTATGATCTCCGCCGCGACCTCCACATCCTCCGCATACAATCGCTCTGTTTCCATGCTTGCGTCTCCTTTGTACTCCGCTCTCAGTTCCGGCTCTCCCTGAGCCGCTCGGCCTGATCCGCTGTGATCAGTCCGTCGATGATCTCATCCAGACTGCCGTTCATGACATCATCCAGCTGGTACAGGGTTAGCCCGATGCGGTGATCCGTTAGTCTGCCCTGAGGAAAGTTATAGGTTCTGATGCGTTCATTGCGCATTCCGGTTCCCACCTGGCTGCGCCGTTCGGACGCGATGGCCGCGTTCTGCTCCTCCACCTTTTTTTCATAGAGGCGGGAGCGCAGGATCTGCATCGCCCGATCCTTATTTTTAAACTGGCTGCGCTCGTCCTGACATTCCACCACCGTGCCCGTGGGCAGATGGGTGATGCGGATGGCCGATTCCGTCTTGTTGATGTGCTGCCCGCCCGCGCCGGAGGAACGGAAGGTGTCAATCTTCAGATCGTTGAGATCCAGGTGAAAGTCAACCTCCTCCACCTCGGGCATCACCGCAACGGTAACAGTGGAGGTGTGCACCCGCCCGCCAGACTCGGTCTCCGGAACACGCTGAACCCGGTGAACGCCGCTTTCAAATTTCAGACGCGAATACGCCCCGTCTCCGATGACCATAAAGCTGATTTCCTTGATGCCGCCCAGCTCGGTTTCGTTGACGTTGGCCACCTCCACCCGCCAGCCCCGGCTCTCGGCGTACATGGTATACATGCGGGTCAGGGAATTGGCAAACAGTGCGGCCTCCTCCCCGCCGACCCCCGCGCGGATTTCCACAATGACGTTTTTGTCGTCGTTGGGGTCTCTGGGCAGCAGCAGCAGTCTGATCTTCTCCTCCAGCGCCTCCAGATCGGCTTTAGCGGCGGAGTACTCCTCCTGGGCTAACTCTTTAAAATCGGGGTCGGACAGAAGCGCTTCCGCTTCCGTCAGCTCCCGCTTACGTTTCTCTACGGCGTGAAACGCCTCTACCAGCGGATAAAGCTCACGCTGCTCCCGGTTGAGCTTTGCCACCAGCGTGGGATTCTCATAGGTCTCCGGGGCATTTAAGCGAGCCTCTACCTCCGAATATTTATTTGCAATCGCACGTAATTTTTCCTGCATACCGGCTCCTCATAAAACGAAAGAATGATGGACAACACGCGCGGCACTGCTGTTCGCGGCTGCTACTGAAGCAGCAGCTCCTTCACCACGGCGAACGGTTCCCGCACATAATTATAAACAGATTGAAATAAGCTTACGGCAGGAACACCCAGCGTCGAAACCAGAGTACAGCGGCGCTCCGCCAACAATTTCGCACGAAACAGATGATAGTCGCTGCTGACAATTAAAATACGCGTCGTGTCCAGATCATAGCCCATATTCTCCAGCAAATCAAGAGAATAGGAAAAATTTTGACTAGTACTCTGGGAGGCAGACTCCAGTATGATTCGGGTTTCTGCGATTCCCTGTGTCTCCAGCCATTGAGACATGGACTGCGCCTCGGAAAGCGGCTCATCGCTCCCCTGTCCCCCGCTCACCACCACGACACTCTCCGGGTATTGCTCCAGCTGCTCCAGCGCGGTCAGGAGGCGGGATGTGAGGGCCTCCCCCGGGGTACCATCCGCTCTCAGAGCCGCTCCCGGAACAATGATTACATCGGGCGTGCCGTCCACCTGTCCCCGGCTCCCCTCAATCACAAATCCCTCCAGAACTCCGAAGCCACACAGCAGCAGCACGCAGGCCCACAGCAGACAGCGACGCAGGATCCTGCCTGTCTTTGCGGAACAGCAGCAGGCGGTTCCCAGCACCAGTAATAGGAATCCAATGCCCATGAAAAACATACCAAACAGCGCATTCTTCTTTATATCGGCAGCGCACCACGCCGCCCCTCCCAGCACACAAACCACGGCAGCAAGAAAAAACCACCGCCCCCGCAGCAGCCGGCTCATCCCCCGGCCTCCTCAAGCTCTCCCGCCAGCCGTTCCCATTCGGCGTAGAGGCAGGCCAGCTCATCCTCCAGCCGTTCCCGCTCGCCATAGAGCTCCTGCAGCCTGAGATAATCGCTGGAAGCCGCTTCAATCTCCTCACCCAGCTCGAACAGCCGCTCCTCTGCCTTGCCCACCGTCCGCTCGGCGGAGGCAACCTGTTTCTCCAGCAGCTTGGTACCGCCGGTACGCTTTGGCTTCTCCTGCTTGGGCGCTTCTTCTTTCGGTACAGGCACCGTCTTCCGCTCCCGCTTTGCCCGGTACTCTTCAAAACTGCCCTTAAAATCCTGAACCTCGCCGTTTTCAATCACCCAGACCCGCCGCGCAAAACGGTTGATAAAATAGCGGTCATGGGAGACAAACAGAAGAGCTCCCGCGTAATCCTCCACTGCCTCCTCAATCCACTCCCGGGAGGACACGTCCAGATGGTTGGTGGGCTCGTCCAGAAGGAGCAGATTGATCTTCTCATCCATCAGCATACACAGCCGCAGGCGGCTCTGTTCTCCTCCCGACAGGGCAGAAACCAGCTTGAACACATCTTCTCCCCGAAAATGGAACGCCGCCAACCGGTCTCGAGCCTCCTGGGTGCTGCAACTGCAATCATAGAGCATGGTGTCCACCAGGTTGCGCTCCGGGTGGGCAAATTTCACAATCTGCGGCAGATATCCGATTTTCACCGTGGGACCCAACCTGAGGGAGCCCCCGTCCTGAGCTTCTTCCCCCATCAAAATTTTCAGAAAGGTGGATTTTCCCGCACCGTTATCCCCCAACAGGGCAATGCGCTCGCCGCCCAGCACCTCCAGCTCCATATTTTGAAACAAAACACGCCCCTCGAATCCCTTTTTCAGGGCATGAACCGACAGCACCTCGTCCCCCCGAAACTCACGCTCCCCGAAGCGTGTGGTGAGTGCCCGTTCCTTTTTCGGCTTGTCGGTGGTGTGAAGGCGCTCAATGCGCTTTTCCATGGAAAATGCCCGCTTATGGAGCTTGTCATTTCCCATAAACGCCCAGAGGTGCAGCTTGTCCGCCGCTTCCTCCAGCTGGGCTATCTTCGCCTGTTCCTTTTCGTACTGCTTGAGCCGCTCCTGATAGCGCCGTTCCTTCTCCTGGGCATAAAAGCTGTAGTTTCCTGTATAGAACTCCGCTTTTCCCTCCTGAAGCTCCACGATACGAGACACCACGCGATCCAGAAAATAGCGGTCGTGGGAAATGGCCAGAACCGTCCCCTTGAACCGGGACAGGTATTCCTCCAACCACTCGGTGGCGTTCAAATCCAGATGGTTCGTGGGCTCGTCCAGCAGCAGGATATCGGTATCCTCCAAAATCAGCCGCGCCAAATTGATGCGGGTCTTTTCTCCCCCCGACAGCTCGGAAAACATCCGCATACGCATATTCTGCGCGATTCCAAGCCCGTTGCACACCTTGGCAAGCCGGGTTTCAGCTTCATAGCCTCCCGCCGCCTCGAAGGCCGCTGTCAGGACATCGTACCGCGCTAAAAGCTCCTTTTCCGCGCCGTGCTCCATCCGAAGCGCCAGGGCTTTGAGTTCCTCCTCCATGGCCTTCAGCCGGTCAAAGGCCGCGCGGAGCACGTCCTCCACCCGGTACCCGGCGGGATAGACCGGTATTTGAGAAATCAGCCCCAGCCGCTTTCCGGGCGCCATGGAAACCGCGCCGCCGTCATAGTCCAGCTCTCCGGTTAAAATGCGAAACAGGGTGGTCTTTCCGGCGCCGTTTTTTCCCAGAAGCCCCACCCGCTCTCCCTGGTCAACCTGAAAGGAGAGTCCGTCCAATATTTTTTTGCCTACCTCAAATTCTTTCGTCAGATTTGAGATGGTAATGTCAATCATTTGTGTTCTCCTGATGATAACAGTGTGATCGGCGTGCCGGGAGCGGCGCGCCGACGACTGTCTCTTATGATGTTCCCGCGCGCTCCGGCGTGTTCGCCTGAAGGAACGCGACAATTTCCTCAAACGCCATTCCCCGGGACGCTTTCACCAGAATGGTGCAGTTGGGGCGGATCAGCTCTCCCAGCACCGCCATGGCGGATGCCTTGTCTGCCCGCCACAGCACCGAGGGAACCCCGGCCTTCAGGGCGGCGTCGGCAATCCCGTGAGCCAGTTCCCCCACCGCTAACAGACAGTCGATCCCCACCTTTCCCAGACACTCACCCACTCCGGCGTGCAGGGCGGAGGCCAGCGCGCCCAGCTCAAACATATCGCCCAGCACGGCGATTTTATACTCGCCGACGGCCTGCCCCAACACCTGGGCGGCGGCCCGCATAGACTGCGGGCTGGCGTTATAAGCGTCGTTTAGAATGGTAATACCGTCGCCCCGGCGGATAATATTCATGCGCATCTTCGTGGGGGCAAAATGCAGAATTCCGTTTCGGATTTCCTCCTTGCTCAGGCCGAAGCGCTCCGCCACAGCCGCCGCCATCAGGGCGGGATAGACCATATGCTCCCCCAACGCAGGAATTTCAACCTCATAACAGTCGCTTTTCGTCAAGATTTTGCAGCGTGAAGCGCCTTCGCCGTCACTTTCGAGATCAATCGCCCGGTAATCGGCTCCCTCGTTCTTCCCCACCCACAGCACCGGGCAGGGCAGATGTCCCTCCAGTGTCCGCAGCAGCTCGTCGTCCCCGTTGAGAATAACAAGACCGTTTTGATCCATGTGATGGAATATCTCGCTTTTGCCCCGAAGAATTCCCTGGCGGTCGCCAAAAAACTCAATGTGGCAGTCTCCGATGTTGGTGATGATCGCGAGATCCGGCTCCACAAGAGCGCTGAGATACTCGATCTCGCCAAAGTGGTTGGTACCCATCTCCAGTACACAAAGTTCAAAGCCGCTGTCCAGCCGCAGCAGCGTAAGAGGCAGGCCAATCTCGTTGTTAAAGTTACCGTCTGTTTTCAGCACCTGATATTTTTCACCCAAAACAGCCGCAAGCATATCCTTTGTGGTGGTCTTCCCCACGCTGCCGGTGATGGCGATATACGGAATATCAAACCGTTTTTTATACCAGCGGGCCAGATCGCTCAGTGCCTTCTGGGTATTGGCAACCTTGACATAAAACTTGCCGGGCAGGTATTTTTCCCGCTTGCTGGCAGTGAGGCAGCCTCCCGCCCCACTCTCCAGCGCCGTCTGAATAAAAGCGTGGCCGTCAAAGCGTTCGCCCACCAAGGGGATAAACAGTCCTCCCTCGTGAATCTTGCGGCTGTCGGTATCCACCCGGTCAAAGGTAATGGTTTCGTCGGTAACGTCACCGAGCAGGGTGCCGCACACCGCCTTGAGCAGCTCCCCAATTGTAATGGCTTCCATGGATTAGCCCCTTTCCCGCAAGGCAATGGCGACAACCGTTTCGCAGAGCGTCTGGTACGAGATTCCCACGGCCGCGGCCTCCTGTGGAATCAGGCTGGTAGGCGTCATGCCGGGCAGCGTGTTGACCTCCAGGAACCAGACCTTTCCTTCATCATCCAGCAGAAAATCACTGCGTGAATAGGCAGAAAGCCCTAACAGGTTATGTACCCGCTTGGCAAAGTCGCGCATTTCCCGCTCCTCGCGCTCCCCAACCTGAGCCGGACATACCTCAATCGCTCCGCCGGGCTGATATTTACACTCGTAGTCGTAGGAGCTGTTTTTGGGGATGATTTCAATCGGAGGCAGACTGTCCTGATCCAGAACGCTGCAGGAAAATTCCCGACCCTTGATATATTGCTCGATCAAAACCATGCCACCGGAGCGCGAGGCCTCCCGCAGCACCTGCTCCGCCCCCTCCCGGTCATGGCAAATCACAACGCCGATGGAGGAACCGCCGTTGGGCACCTTGATGACGCAGGGCAGCACGGCGTCGGCAGCGAGCGTTTTCCAGTTGTCCGAGGTGACCTTCGCGGAGCACCAGGCAGGGGTTCGCACGCCTTCCGTCTGCACCATCCGCTTGGTGAATATTTTATCCATTGCCACGGCGCTTCCCAGATAGCCGGAGCCAGTATAGGCAATCCCCAGCAAATCAAAGGCCGCCTGAACCCGTCCATCCTCACCGCAGGCTCCATGGAGGGCGATGAACACCAAATCCGCCTTTCCGCAGACGTCCAACACTCCCGGACCAAACAAACTTTTGCTCTGATCCCGGCGGGATGCGCGAACCGCCTCTAAATCCGGGGCAAGGGCGCTGATGGTGTTCTCACCCAATTCCGGCTGCTCCTCGAAAATTTGTTCCAAAGAACCGGAATAGCCCTCCAGGCCCAAAAACATATCCACCAGTACCGCCTGATGTCCCGATTCTCTCAGTGCCTTGCAGACCTTAGATCCTGACGAGAAGGACACATTTCGTTCTGTGCTAAGACCGCCCGCTAAAACAACAATTTTCATCTTGTACCTCCATTGGAAACCTTCTGAACAACGCTTCGCGCTTGGCAAGTCTAGCTTTATGACCGGCATCTGACTGTCATAGATCAGCATATGCAGAAAATTCACAAATAGTTTCCATTTAGTATATCACAATATTTTTGTTTACTCAACCCCGCTCAGGGAGGGAACGCCGTCGAATTCGGTCTTTAAGCCGCGATTCTATATGGCCTGTGCCAGAAGCTGCTCCAAATCTTGCCTGGAAAACACATGCTTTTCCCCGCAGAAGTGGCAGGCCACCTCTGCCCCGCCCTGCTCTTCGATCATACCGGTCAACTCTTCCCGGCCAAGGCTGAGCAGCATGCGCTCAATGCGCTCCCTGTTGCAGGTACAGCGGTATTCTACCGGAGAAACCTCCAGCACCTCGGTTTCAAAAGAGGAAAGTACCGCCCGGAGGAGTACCGCAGGGTCTCCGCTTCCTTTTAAAAGCTCCGAGACATGACCGACTTTGGCAATTCCCTCCTCCAGCCGCTGGATGGTCTCCTCATCCGCGCCCGGCAGAAGCTGCACGATATATCCGCCGGCGGCGATGACGGACTGGTCGGTATCCACCAGAACCCCCAGAGCGCAGGCGGTGGGCACCTGCTCACTGATGGCAAAGTAGGATGTCAAATCCTCCGCGATTTCTCCGCTGATTAACGGCACGGTTCCCACGTAAGGATCCTTTAAGCCGATATCCTTGATCACGGTCAGGGAACCGTTTGTCCCAACACCGGAGCCCACATCCAGTTTTCCCTGGCTTTTTCTGGGCAGATCTACAAAAGGCTCGGTCACATAGCCACGGGCGTTGCCTTCGCTGTCGGAGACCGCCAGAATCACGCCCAGCGGCCCGCCGCCGTTAATCCGCAGGGTAACAGAGCCGGTTTTTTCCTTGAGGGACGCGCCAATCATGGAAGCTCCCATCAGCGCGCGTCCCAGGGCGGCAGTGGCCAACGGCAGCGTCGTATGAATCCGGCGCGCCCGTTCCACCATATCCCGCGCTGAAATCGCAATGGCCTTCACGCCGCCGTCGGAGGTAATCATTCGAACAATTTGATCCATTATTTCATATCCTTTATCTCATTGCCCCGCCGCGCGGCGAAAAAGACACGGTAATCGCCGTCGTTGGGGGGCCTGAATTTTAAATTTCCATACTGACGAATATCTGAAAAGCCCGCGTCCCGCAAAAACGCATCCAGTTCCTCCGTTGTATAGGCGTACTCCTCATGCAACTCGCATCCCCGCTCCCAGAGTCCTTCAGAACAGCGGCGGAAGAGATCCATGCTATAGGTGCATACACGGCGCCGCGGGGAATATTCGCCCCGCCACACGCAGTATGTGTCCTCCGTCTCATCCATATACAGCTCCCCATCGGCACTTTGCAGGATATGGGGCGGTTTTACGTCAAAAAGGAACAGCCCTCCTTCGGAGAGCTGGCAAAACACTCTGGAGAACGCGCGTTTTAACGCCGCCGGTCGGGTTACATAGTTCACACTGTCCAGACAGCACACCACGGCATCCGCCTTTTCCATCAGACGCAGGGATTCCATGGGCTGATTGACCAGCAGAGGCCGAACCGGCAGCCCTTCACACTTTTCCGCCGCCTGCGCCAGCATGTCTGGGGAAATATCCACGCCTGTCATCTCATATCCCCGCTCGGCCAGCAGCCTCGTGAGGGAGCCTGTGCCGCAGGCCAGATCAACCACGCGCCTGACCGGAATAGACAGCCTGGAAAAGTGCTTTTCGATGTAGTCCGCCCACAGAGGATACCTTACATCCCCCGTGAGACTGTCGTAGGACCCCGCAAGAAAGCCGTAGCTATTCATCCTGACTTCCTTTTTTCTCGCGCAGCGCTTCCTTGGCCCGTGGCAGCACCTGCTGATAGCCGTCGGAGCCGTAGTGCAGAGCGCGGTTGACACGGCTGATGGTGGCGCTGCTGGCACCGGTGCGCTCCAGAATGTCATTATAAATCATGCCGTCATCCAGAAGCAAAGCGACCTCGAAACGCTGCTCCATAGCCCGGAGCTCGCCGACCGTACACAAGTCTTCAAAAAACTTTTTGCATTCTTCCAGATCCTTAAGCATTAAAATAGTTTCATATAGAGAGTCTCTGTGGGGTTTCTGTTCTCTCTTGGACATAGCCGAGTCTCCTTTTTCCAATCAAATGATGGTAGTATTCTACTACTTTAGAGTATGAAAGTAAAGCAAAAAATTGATGCTGGGAGGCACACAATCGTGGAGAAAATGCTGCAATGGAACGGGGAGCCGATCCTCTATTACTCACTTGAGCTACCCGAAATCCCAAAAGAAGGCCGCTCGCGGAAGGTGAGTGCGTACTACCGGAGGATGGGCAACGAATGGACGCTGCGCTGGGAGGGTGAGCTCTTTCAAAGGGCTGTCTCCGCTCTGGTAGCGGCCAGGGAACGGTCAAAGCCCTTTGAGCCCTGGAATGCCGAGCTGTCCTCCACCGTCACCTATTATAACGAATCTCTCTGGAGCCTCCATGTGTCGGTAACCGAAACAACCCACACGGAGCGCCCGTACCGATATCTTCAGGGGGACACCTGGAATCTGCGGACGGGCGCGCCGCTGACGCTGGCCTCTTTCTTCGAAGACTGTCCCGGCTGGCGCAGGGAGATGTTTGAGGAGATCAAGCGCCAGACCCAGGAACGCATCCGCTCCAAGGAATCTCTACTGGACCCAGACGCGGGAGAACGGCTGGAACGGGAGTTTGACCCCAGCCGCTTTTACCTGACCGAGGAGGGTCTGATGGTGTTCTATCCCATGGAAACCCTTGGCTCTTCGGGAGAGGGTTTTCCCTCCTTCCTTTTGAAAAAGGCTTGCGCCGAGGGTCATAATGGGATATAATAAGTCGTAATTGTTTCTTTTTCATGAATGGCAAAGATGTTAAAACAGCTCATAAGTGGAAAGGAAAAGGAGGAAAACAGAAATGGTCAAAGCAATCGTCGGCGCCAACTGGGGAGACGAGGGTAAAGGAAAAATCACCGATATGCTCGCCCAGAAGTCCGATGTAGTAATTCGTTTTCAGGGCGGCGCGAACGCCGGGCACACCATCATTTGTGATTACGGCAAGTTTGCCCTTCATCAGCTGCCTTCCGGTGTGTTCTATCCTCACACCACCAACATCATCGGAAACGGCGTGGCGTTGAATATTCCCTCTTTTATCAAGGAACTGAAGAGCCTGACAGACGGCGGCGTACCGGCCCCTCATATTATCGTCTCCGAGCGGGCCCAGATTTTAATGCCCTATCATGTTCTGTTTGACCAGTATGAGGAGGAGCGTCTGGGAGGCAAGGCCTTCGGCTCCACCAAATCTGGCATTGCACCCTTTTATTCCGACAAATATGCAAAATATGGAATTCAGGTCTGCGATCTGTTTGATGAGGCCCGGCTGATGGATCGGCTTAACTCCATCTGTGAGCTGAAAAACGTCATGCTGGAGCACCTTTACCATAAGCCCCTGCTCCATCCCGAAGAACTGTTTGCCACCCTGATGGACTACCGCAGCCAGATCACCTCCTACGTGGGCGACGCCCGCTCGTTTGTGTACCAGGCGATTGCGAACGGCAAGGAGTTGCTGCTGGAGGGCCAGCTGGGCGCCATGAAGGATCCGGATTTCGGCATTTATCCCTTCACTACCTCATCCCACACTCTGGCGGGCTTCGGCTCCGTGGGAGTCGGGGTCTCCCCCGCTGCTATTACCGACGTAATCGCGGTCACCAAGGCGTATTCCTCCGCAGTGGGCGCGGGTGCGTTTGTGTCAGAGGTGTTTGACGAGGAGGCGGAGACACTGCGCCGCCTCGGCGGCGACGCGGGTGAATACGGCGCCACCACCGGCAGACCCCGCCGCGTCGGCTGGTTTGACACAGTGGCAACCAAATACGGCTGTCAGGTTCAGGGTGCCACCGAGGTGGTGCTGACCGCCATTGATGTGCTGGGCTATCTGGACGAAATTAAGGTCTGCACTGGGTATGAAATCAACGGCACGATCACAGATATCTTCCCGGTGTCACCGCTTTTGGATCGCGCGACTCCTGTTTTTGAGACTCTCGCGGGCTGGAAGTGTGACATTCGCAACGAAAAAAGCTATGACAAGCTGCCCAAACAGGCCAAAGATTACGTCGATTTTATTGAGGCAAAAATCGGGGTGCCGATTAAAACCGTCTCTACCGGCCCGAAGCGCGACGAAATCACAACACGTCTTTGAGTTAATCAATCATATCATGACAAAGGGCAACCGGCTTTCTATGGCCGGTTGCCCTTTGTTTGCCGCGTTTACCACCCGTGGAAGAGAATACGGATCTCTTGCTTTCGTTTTTCGTACCCGATGTTCCGGTACATCCGCTAAAACGAGCGCAGTTCACAGGAGATTGCACCATCCTTCAGCTCGATGACTCCATAGGAGGGGTCGCTCCGACCTCCCAGCACGGTACCCGGATTCATGACCCAGAGGTTCCCCTGCCGGTAACAGACAGGACTGTGGGTATGTCCATAAAGCAGGATATCCGCGCCGCATCCCCGGGCGGTGCACAGTGCGGTGTCCATTCCGCTTTTCACCTTCCAGGTATGCCCGTGTCCGATTAAAAACCGAACATTGTCAATGGTCAGCTCACGCTCCGGCGGTATGGCTGTCCAGCCGTCGCAGTTCCCCGATACCGATTCCAGCGGAATATTCGGATACGCGCGGGAAAGCTCCTGCGCGTCGCGGATCATGTCGCCCAGATGAATAATTGTGTCGGGCGCTTCGCGTTCCGCCGCATCCAGCATCCGTGATACATTGCCATGAGAATCCGAGAGAATCAATAGCTTTATTTTGGTCACCCCTGCCGTTTCGTTACATATAATAAGTTGAACGTAATTGTGAATAGGAGGTACTGCTATGACGATTTTTGATGAGCTGAAGAAAAAACCGCAGGCGGCGAAGCTTTTAGGTAATACAAACGCGCTGGAGACCCTGCTGAAATCACCGGAAGCTGCCCGTCTGGCGGAATTGCTCAAAAACTCGGACGTGAATCTGGAAAGTGCGGCAAAGCAGGCAATCGCGGGGGATTCCTCTCAGCTGATGCAGGCGCTCAGCGGATTTATGTCACATCCTGAAACCGCCGAAGCAATCAAGGACCTCAATAAGAACATACCCGAATAAGGAGGGGAGCGCTGGCCATGAGCGATTTTGAGGATAAGCTGCAGTCCATTTTGGGCAATCAGGATGCCATGAGCCAGATTATGTCCATCGCAAAAGCCCTCGGCAGCAGCGACGGAGACAGCGGCCGGCAAAGCGCCCAGACACCCCCGCCTCCTCCGCCGAAGCAGGAGCAGCCCGAACCGGCCGCTTCGGCCTCACCCTTCGGCGGAGAATCTCCGTTCTCACTTCTGGGGGATTTAGACCCGAAAATGCTCCAACTTGGCATGAAGCTCTTTTCGGAATACACAGATGGCGGAGAGGACAAAAGACTTGGGCTTCTGAACGCGCTGCGTCCCTTTGTCAAGGCGGAGCGGTACGACACCATCGACAGAGCCATGCAGATTGCAAAACTGTCCAGGGTCATTCGGGTCGCGCTGAAGGTATTAAAAGGAGGCGGCGAGGATGTATAACCGTTACATTCCAAACGGAACCAACTATACCCGGATTGTGGAGGAGGACGCGCCGTCTCCCCGGGAAAACCGGGGCCAGAGCGCACCGCGCCAGGAGCAGAACCGCCCATATCAATCTCAGCCGCAGCCGCACCAGGAGCAGAGCCATCCACACCAATCCCAGCAGCCGCCGACCGGTTATCAGACTCCTCCTCCCCCGCCACTCGGCGGCGCGCTGGAGGGGGTTTCCGGCTTTTTGTCCGGCTTGATGAAGCGGTTTGATCTGGGCGGACTTGACACCGGCGACATTCTTCTGCTCTTGATTATTCTGTTTATCTTTCTGGAGGGTGACGATATTGAGGTGGTAATTGTTATGGGTCTGATGCTGCTGTTTGGGTTAGGCGACAAAGCCAAAAAGGATCACCCCACAGAGTGAAGCACACGGCCATCCGGCAACGTAAAATCCGCATCGGAGCCCGCCGGAGTGCCGATGGTACCGACAGAAGACATCTGATAGACCATAACACCGTCCTTCCATAGCTCGGCGGCAATCAGAAGGCCGTTTACGCCATTGCCCAGAGAGATCCAATAGAATTCCTGATAGCCCGACACAGGGTTGAGCGCCTCCACATAAATGCAGGTGTAATCATCCTTCTGAACATAATCGGCGCCTGTGATGGAATCCCGATCCAGCTTGATCACATCCTCATAGGTCGGGATGCGCTGGGCAATGTCGTTTTCCGCGCTGCCGGAGGAAAATGTACTGTAGGTGCTGTCCTGGTCATACCAGCGGTACAGGCAGCCATCCGACGCGTCCCCAATAATATTATGCTGAACATACCGGTCCTTCACCATGATGTCCACGCGGGTCCAACCGCTGTCCACCCATACATTCGCTGTTTCCAAGTAACTGCTGTCCCCGGACACGTATGTCATGGAAACCGTACGGTAATAGCTCGCGGGACGAACCATAGTCTCAATCACACTTTGGACGGTTTCCGGCGTCACAGCGACCTGAGCCAGAGTGGAATCGGAACTTGCGTCTGTGCCGGAGCTGCCGTCGGCGGCGGTCGCCTGTGGAATGTTGAGGGTAGGCGTCTGCTCGAAAAAAGTCAGTCCAAAAGCGGAAAAAATAGCGGCTATGATAATCACCGCGGTCAGGATGACAAAAACAGCGCGATTTTTTCGCTCCACGGCAGCTCACCCCTTTTCCGTTATTATGATTGGAATTGCTCCGGCGGCATATCGGCCGCGCCGAAATGCCAAAGGATCGCATCCGCGATTCTGGCGCAGGCATGGCCATCTCCATAAGGGTTTACCGCCCGCGCCATGGCGTGATAGGCACTCTCATCGGAAAGAAGCCTGGATGCCAGTGTAAAAATCTCATGTTCCTCCGTCCCGGCGATCTGAACTGTTCCTGCGGCAACCGCCTCCGGGCGTTCCGTCTCCCGGCGCAGGACAAGCACGGGCTTGCCCAAAGCAGGCGCCTCCTCCTGAAGTCCGCCGGAATCCGTCATAACCATATAACAGCGGGCCACGAGATTGTGCATTTCATCGGCAGAGAGCGGATCAATGAGATGAATACGGTCATGTCCGCCCAGGTACCCAAAGGCCGCCTCCCGCACCACAGGAGAAAGGTGGACGGGGTAGACAAGCTCCACATCAGGAAACGTGTCTGCCACGCGGCGCAGAGCGGTCATAATGTTGATCATAGGCTGTCCGTAATTCTCCCGGCGGTGGCAGGTGACCAAAATCATGCGCCTGCGCCCGTCCAGACGGTTGAGTGCCTCGGTGGCAAAGACATAGCCGGGCTTCACCGTGGTTTTCAGCGCGTCAATCACGGTATTCCCAGTGAGAAATATCCCCTTTGTGATATTCTCGCGGGTCAGGTTGTCCCGGTTTGCGGGCGTTGGACAGAAGTGAAGCTCAGCAATGCGCCCCACCAGCGAGCGGTTCATTTCCTCCGGAAAGGGGGAATATTTATCACCCGTGCGCAGGCCGGCCTCCACGTGCCCCACGGGAATCTGGTGGTAAAATGCCGCCAGCGCTGCCGCGAAGGTGGTGGAGGTATCACCATGAACCAGCACAAGGTCGGGCTTGGCCTCTTCAAAGACCGTCTCCAGCCCAAGCAGACATTTGGAGGTGATGGTGGAGAGCGTCTGGCGCGGCTCCATAATATCCAGATCATAATCAGGCGTGAGGTCAAAAATAGACAACACCGAGTCCAGCATCTGGCGGTGCTGGGCTGTTACGCAGCAGAGGCTGACCAGCCCGGGACGGGCGGCAAGCTCCTTGACCAGCGGAGCCATTTTAATTGCCTCCGGCCTGGTTCCGAAGATCGACATCACGTTCAGCTTCTTCACCGTATGTCCTCCTTCCCAGGGGCTGCGGAGTCTTCCTCCGGCAGTGCCGTGGTCTCCTCAGAGGCTTCGGCGTCATGACTGTGTTTTTTTTCATTTGGCTGGAAGAAAATCTGCGCGGAAAAGGCGCCCGCCGCACAGAGCGCCAGCAGCAGCACCATTGCCTTAAGCGCGCCGCTGGTGGTGAGCACCACGGCGGAAAGTCCCAGAATTGCACTGATGATGTAGAGCGTGGCAACCGCCTGCTTCTGGGACAATCCCATATCAATCAGTCGATGATGGACATGGCTGCGGTCTGGGCTCATGGGGCTTTGTCCCTTGGAAATCCGGCGGATAAAGGCAAAGGAAATATCAAAAATCGGCAGTCCCAGCATCAGGAAGGGTACCACAAAGGAAATGATGGTGTACATCTTGAACAGTCCCTGGATTGACACCGTGGCCAGAATAAATCCTAGAAAGGTCGAACCTGTGTCCCCCATAAAGATTTTTGCTGGATTCATGTTATAAGGCAAAAATCCCAGACACGCGCCCACCAACGCCGCCATCATGATGGCGACGCTGCCCTCGCTGACCACCATGGCGATGACCATCATCGTCATGGAGCTGATGGTGGAAACGCCGCAGGCCAGCCCGTCCAGCCCGTCGATCAGATTGACGGCATTGGTAATGGCAACAATCCAGAGTACCGTGATGGGGTAAGCGGCCCATCCAAGATTCAGCCACGGATTATCGCTGAATACATTTGGATTGGAGAGCACCTCAATCACATTGCCGGAATAGACCGCGAGAGTCGCCGCACCAATCTGCACCACAAACTTAAACTTCGCGTTCAGATCGTAGATATCGTCAAACATTCCCAATACTACAATGATCACAGAGCCCAGCAGCATTCCCTTATACTGCGTGCTCAGCGGGACAAACATGAGAACACTAAGCAGAAAACCGAAAAAAATAGCGAGTCCGCCCATGCGGGGTATGGGGTGATTGTGCATGCGGCGGGAATCCTTCGGAACATCCACCGCGCCTACTTTTTGAGCCACCGATTTAGCAATCGGAGTGGTGAGCAGCGCGATGATACAGGCCGTCAGCAGTGCCGCCGCGACGGAACCCAGTACTGGAAGTTCAGTAATCATGAATGAGCGCTCCTCCTGTTATCGCGCCACCAGGCCGATTTTTTTGTAAACCTTGTTCAGTGTCCGGGACGCCACACGCCCCGCCCGCTCCGCGCCGTCGCGGTAAACCGATTCCAGATAGGCCTTATCCTTCAGCAAGCGCTCCGCCTCCTCACGCATGGGGCGCAGCAGCTCCACCACGGCTTCCCCCACGGCGGCCTTAAACTCGCCGTAACCGCGGCCCGCGAATTCCCCTTCAATTTCTTCAAAGGTTTTTCCCGTGGCCGCAGAATAAATACTCATGAGATTTGAGATGCCCTTTTTCTCCGCGCTATCGTAGCGGACAGAGGCATCGCTGTCGGTAACGGCGCGCTTGAACATGCGCATAATATCCTCGGGGCGGTCCATCAGGCAAATTCTGCCCGCATCCTCATCCTCCGACTTCGACATCTTCTTAGTGGGATCGGCAAGGGACATGACGCGGGCTCCAATCTCCGGGATATAGGGTTCTGGCAGCTTAAACACATCGCCGTAAATGGCGTTAAAGCGCTGGGCGATGTCGCGGGTCAGCTCCACATGCTGCTTCTGATCCTCACCCACAGGGACGTAATCGGCCTGATAGATCAGAATATCCGCTGCCATCAGGGCGGGGTAGGTAAACAGGCCGCCGTTGATGTTTTCCGTGTTTTTGGCGGATTTATCCTTGAACTGGGTCATGCGGGAGAGCTCACCGAACATGGTGTAGCAGTTGAGCACCCAGCCCAGCTCGGCGTGCTGGGGAACATGACTTTGGATGAACAGCGTATTTTTTTGCGGATCAAGCCCACAGGCAATATATTGCGCCAGCTGCTCCAGAGTGCGGCGGCGCAGGTCGGCCGGATTCTGGCGCACCGTGATGGCGTGGAGATCTGCCATAAAATAATAGCAGTCGAACTCCTCGGCACGGGCGCTCCAATTTTTAATGGCACCCAGATAGGAGCCCAAAGTCAGGTCTCCGCTGGGCTTAATACCGGAGAGCATAATTTTCTTCTGTTCCATGGAACAATCGCACTTCCTTTGTGGCGTTGATTGGTAATCATACTGTTTTATCATATCATATTCGCCAACACTTGACAAGGCTAACCCATGTGGATAAAATCAAAAGGATATATCATTGCTTTAAGTAAGGAGTTAACACCATGGATTTAAACTGGTTTGAGCAGAACGAGGCATTAATTCCCACGGGTGAGGTTCGAACCCGTTTCGCCCCCTCCCCCACCGGCTATATGCATGTGGGGGGACTGCGCACCGCGCTCTACACCTGGCTGATCGCCAGAAAGGCGGGGGGAAAGTTCATCCTGCGCATTGAAGACACCGACCAGGTGCGCTTTGTGGACGGCGCGACGGAAGTTATCTATTCCACGCTGAAGGACGGCGGACTTTTCTGGGATGAGGGACCCGACATCGGCGGCCCTGTGGGTCCCTATGTGCAGACGGAGCGGCGGGACATTTATCTGGCCTACGCGCAGCTGCTTCTGGAGCGCGGCGGGGCATACCGCTGCTTCTGTGAGGGCGACGCGGTGGAACAGTACCGCAAGGACACGGGACGGCACGACTGCCCCTGTTCCCATCTGCCCGCGCAGGCGCTGGATGAAAAACTGGCGGGGCGGGTTCCCTTTGTCATCCGCCAGAAAATCCCTAATGAAGGAACCACAACCTTCTCCGATATCGTCTTTGGGGATATTACAGTGGAGAACAGCTCCCTGGACGACAACGTACTCATCAAGTCGGACGGACTGCCCACTTATAACTTCGCAAATGTCGTAGACGACCATCTCATGGGGATCACCCACGTGGTGCGCGGCTCGGAATACCTCTCCTCCGCGCCGAAGTACAACCTGCTCTATACCTCCTTCGGGTGGGATATTCCCGCTTATATCCACTGCTCTCCCGTCATGCGTGACCCCCAGCATAAGCTTTCAAAGCGCAACGGCGACCCGACCTATGACGATCTGCTGAACACCGGTTACCTCAAGGAAGCCGTTCTCAATTATGTTGCCCTTCTGGGCTGGTCACCCGGGGGCGAACAGGAAATTTTCACGCTTCAGGAGCTGGCGGAGGTGTTTGACCTGAAGGGGATCTCCAAATCCCCCGCCATTTTTGACCGGGAAAAGCTCAACTATTTCAACGCCACCTATTTGCGTGCCATGTCACCGGAACAATTCTATCTGGCCGCAGAGCCTTACCTGAAGGAAGCTGTAAAAACCGAAGGCATGGATCATTCCTTAATTGCGCCGCTGGTGCAGCCCCGCTGTGATACTCTTCTGGACATCGCGCCACAGGTGGACTTTTTCGATGTTCTGCCTGATTACTCCAATGAACTTTATTGCCATAAAAAGATGAAAACAAACCTGGAAAATTCCCTGTCTGCCCTTAAGGTGACGTTCCCCGTGCTGGAAAAGCTGGATTCGTGGACGGCGGAGGCAATTCATGACGCGCTTATCAATCTGGCCGAACGTCTGGAGCTGAAAAATGGCCTGATTATGTGGCCGGTTCGTGTGGCGGTATCGGGAAAGCAGACAACCCCCGGCGGCGCTGTGGAGATATGCCATATTCTCGGGCGGGAGGAAACCCTGAGACGAATCCGTCTGGGCATCATAAAGCTTTCCGCGTAACAGACAGTAAACTCTTCCGCCAGCGAAAAAAGTTGTTCATTCTTCATGATGATAAAAAAATCTCCATAGACAGCAGGACGGCGGTGTCGGTACTGGCACCGCCGTCCTGCTTGAACTGATTCAGGGATAGACAGAGTATGGAATCCGCCGCCACATCGCTGTCCTCCGTGTAAAAACAGACCGAGAGATGTTTCCATTTTACAAAAGTTAACTGGCAAGCTCAGGCGCAGTTGTACAAAAACAGAATATCTCCGGTTGATAATCATATTAGATTGGTACAAATCAACGCTTTTTTGCCGCTTCTTCTTTCAATATACGCAAAGCATGGTATAATAAAGCCGCAGAACCAAGAACAAAGGGAGGCAAACCTTGAAACAGTTACTGAGTTATTTGAAAGATTATAAAACCGAAAGCATCCTCGGTCCGCTGTTTAAGCTGCTGGAGGCTTCCTTTGAATTGATGATTCCGCTGGTGGTGGCGGCTATGATTGACCGTGGAATCGGCGGCGGGGATCGTGGCTATATCATCCGCATGTGTCTGGTTTTGGTGTCCCTGGGAATCGTGGGCATGGTCTCATCGGTGACCGCCCAGTATTTCGCGGCAAAGGCCGCCGCCGGATTCGCCAAGCAGCTCAAGCACGCCCTCTTTGCCCACATCCAGAGTCTGTCGTTTTCTGAGCTGGACCGCTGCGGCACCTCTACCATGATCACCAGAATGACCAGCGATATGAACCAGCTTCAAAGCAGCGTGAATATGACACTGCGGCTGCTGCTCCGCTCCCCCTTTATCGTGTTCGGTGCCATGATTATGGCGTTTACCATTGACACCCGGGCCGCGCTTATTTTCGCGGCGGCCATTCCCGCCCTGTCCGCGGCAGTATTTGGAATCATGCTTCTCAGCATTCCCCTCTACCAGAAGGTACAGGCGGGCCTGGACCGGGTGCTGGGCATCACGAGAGAAAATCTGGCCGGCGTGCGCGTGATCCGGGCGTTTTGCAAGGAGGACGAGGAAATTCGGGAGTTTGAGGTGGATCACGGGGCGCTGACCCGGCTTCAGATCTTTGCGGGCAAAATTTCCGCGCTGCTCAATCCCATCACCTATATTATGATCAACGCCGCGGTGCTTGTTCTGCTCTGGGTAGGCGCGGTTCGTGTGAATGAGGGATTTATTACCCAGGGCTCGGTGGTGGCGCTGTATAATTATATGGCTCAGATTCTGGTGGAGCTGATTAAGATGGCCAGCCTGATCATTATGCTTACAAAGTCCGTTGCCTGCGGCAATCGGATTCAGGCTGTTTTGGAACTCCGCTCCGACCTTGTGTCCCCTGAAACGAGTCCGGCAGCCAGCGCCGGCGCTCTTGCGGTAGAATTTCGCCATGTAAGCCTACGCTATCAAAATGCCGGGGATGAGGCACTGACTGATCTGACCTTTACAATGCGGCGCGGAGAGGTCATCGGCATCATCGGCGGTACCGGAGCTGGAAAATCCTCTCTGGTCAACCTGATTCCCCGTTTTTATGATGCCACCGATGGGGCTGTATTGGTAGACGGTATCAACGTCAAGGCGTATCCTTTGGACGAGCTGCGACATAAAATCGGCGTGGTGCCTCAGAAGGCGGTGCTGTTTCAGGGTACCATCCGGGATAATTTGCGGTGGGGAAAAAATAACGCCACCGACGAGGAGCTGTTTGACGCGCTGGCCGTTGCTCAGGCAACAGAAGTGGTGAACGTCAAGGGCGGCCTCGATTTCCAGCTGGAGCAGGGCGGAAAGAACCTCTCCGGCGGTCAGCGGCAGCGTCTCACGATCGCCCGGGCGCTGGTGCGCCAGCCAGAGCTTCTGATTCTTGACGACAGCTCTTCCGCCCTGGATTTTGCCACGGATGCCGCCCTGCGCCAAGCGATGATGAAACTGAATCCCCGCCCCACGGTTCTGATCGTCTCTCAGCGTGCCTCCGCCCTGCAACACGCCGACCAGATCATTGTGCTCGACGACGGTAAAATCGCAGGTATCGGCAAAAATAAGGAACTGCTGAAGTCCTGCGGTGTGTATCAGGAAATCTATGAATCACAGTTCAGAAAAGAGGCGGCGGCAGATGGCAAAGCATAAACGGAAACGGACTCCCGGCACATTGAGCAAGGTATTGCGCTATATCCGGCGCTATCGCCTGCTTCTGATTCTGTCCGCGTTCCTTGCCGCCGTGACGGTGGCGCTCACTCTCTATGTGCCGATTCTGGTCGGCGATGCCATTGACCTCATCCTGGGGAATCGTGATGTAGATTTCGCGGGTATCCTGCGCTTGATTATTGCCATCGGTGTCATTGTCGGCATCACCGGATTGGTACAGTGGCTCATGAACGCGATCAATAATCGAATAACCTTCTGCGTGATCCGCGACATCCGGGAGGAGGCGTTCCGGAACATTGAACGCCTGCCCCTTAAATATATTGATTCCCACGCCCACGGTGAACTGGTCAGCCGTGTCATCGCGGATGTAGATCAGTTTGCCGACGGGCTGCTGATGGGCTTTACCCAACTGTTTACCGGGGTGTTAACCATTCTTGGCACACTGGTGTTCATGCTCTTCATCGACTGGAGAATTGCTCTCATCGTGATTATTCTGACGCCGCTGTCTCTGTTCACAGCGCGCTTTATCGCCAGAAAGACTTACAGCATGTTCCGCCTGCAGTCGGATCTCCGGGCAGAACAAACCGCTCTGATTGATGAAATGATCGGCAATCAAAAGATTGTGCAGGCGTTTTCCCATGAACGGGAAGCACTAAAGCAGTTCGACGAAATCAACGGGCGGCTGGAGGTATGCTCCCTGCGTGCCACGTTTTTTTCCTCCCTCACCAATCCCACCACACGGTTTATCAACAATCTGGTTTATGCCGGTGTCGGTCTTGCGGGAGCGCTGACCTGCATTGCCACCGGAGGCGTATTCTCGGTGGGACAGCTCACCTGTTTTTTAAGCTACGCCAATCAATATACCAAGCCCTTCAACGAGATTTCAGGCGTTGTCACAGAGCTTCAAAACGCGCTGGCCTGCGCGTCCAGAATTTTTGACTTGATTGAGGAACCGCCCCAAACGCCAGACCGGGAGGACGCGGCTGTGCTCCATGACGCCGCGGGGAATCTCACCATGGAGCGGGTAGAATTTTCCTATGTTCCTCACCAAAAGCTCATCCGGGACTTTAATCTCACCGTCAGGCCAGGTCAGAAAATTGCCATTGTCGGGCCCACCGGCTGCGGCAAAACCACCATCATCAATCTGCTGATGCGGTTTTACGACGTGGACAGTGGAAGCATCCGCGTAGAGGGCCGCGATATCCGCTCTATCACCCGCCGCAGCCTGCGGAGCAGTTACGGCATGGTACTGCAGGATACCTGGCTGAAAGCCGGAACAATCCGGGAGAATATCATCATGGGCAAACCGGATTCCTCGGATGAGGAGATGATTACCGCGGCGCGGGCGTCTCACGCCCACAGCTTCATCAAACGTCTGCCCAACGGCTACGACACAGTCATCAGCGAGGACGGAGGCAGCCTGTCTCAGGGTCAGAAACAGCTTCTGTGCATCACTCGGGTCATGCTGTGCCTGCCCCCCATGCTCATTCTGGATGAGGCGACTTCTTCCATCGATACCCGTACCGAGATCAAAATTCAAGAGGCCTTTGCCCGGCTGATGGAGGGCAGAACCAGCTTCATCGTGGCCCACCGGCTGTCCACCATCCGGGAAGCGGACGTGATTCTTGTGATGAAGGACGGCAATATCATCGAACAGGGCAACCATGAGACGCTGCTGAGGCAAAACGGCTTTTATGCCAAGCTCTACCATAGTCAGTTTGCCGTATAGCTTTGATTGCAAAGCAGAAATAGTCAGAATATATTCCGCGACTTCAGCTCCGACTCCGTGATTTTCGCCGCCTCTTTATGGACTGCAATACATTGGCATGCATGTTTCTGTTTTTCCTGCTGAGAAAATCAGCACGGCTGAAATGATCGAATTGACGGTGTTTCATGAAAAATGGGTATTGCCAATCGATATGTAGTATGGTATACTAACAAACGCCCTGTCAGAGAGCATATATTCTTTTTTCGAAATCAATTCTTCTGATCAAGTTTTGATGCTGGAAAATGAAATGTGGTATCAAATAGGCTCAAAAACCATCTCATTGGTTAAGTCTTTTTTCAATCCTTAAAAATGCTGTAAGCAAATCGATTGGAATGAACCAAGGAGAGGGTAATATGCGTCCGTAGTTCAATGGATAGAGCGTCAGATTCCGGTTCTGAATGTTGCAGGTTCGAGTCCTGTCGGGCGTACCAAAAACGGCTCAAAATCATCGTTTTTCGGTGGTTTTGGGTCTTTTTATTCACATTATCACTTGCATCCCAAAAGCATCCCAAAAGCATCCCAAAAGCATCCCAAAAGCTCAACCGGCATTTGTTCTCCTACTCAGACTATTTTCCAGAGTGTCAGTAAGAGCAAGCAAATCTTTTTCCTGTGAGTGGATGTATATGTTAGCCGTTGTGGAAGCGTCTGCATGTCCTAAAAACGGCTGAATACTTTTTGCGTCAACCCCCTTTTTATGGAGCAGTGTGGCGGCCCTCAACTTGCCCTACCCTCCACCGCACAATGTCAGTGATGAGTTCATAATCTATCGGCTTGCCGAGCGGAAGCTGAATCGCTCCTTTACTGGTCTTATATCCTGTGATCCGCTCTGCGAACTTAGTAGTAGCCTCGCCGCCGGGGTATAGCCCGATGTGCATCTTGAACACCGCGAAATGGATGAGATTCTCACCCTGCCAGAACGTTGGCATCTGCCATGAAATTTTCTCTATGGCCTCCGGCGCAGCTACGCGGATGGTTTTGCGAATACTTTGCAACAGAGGTTGCACCTCTTCCGGTTGTGCGGCAATGTATTCATCAATGCTACTCGGCTTCACGCAAAAGTGGTCTTGTTCCATGTTTTTGAACTCATGACCACATTTCGGACATTTCCACATTTCACTCACGCGCCTTAATCGTTACTGTTACGCTGTCACCTGTTGTTTCCCTATTTGATACGCACCCATAGGTTATCTACCAATATTGCAACAATACGCTACACTTTTGATAAATTACTCCACCGTAAACATCCAGTTAACACCGAACTTATCCTGTAATTGGCCATGAAGTTTTGCAAAAAAAGTGGGATTAAGTTCCAAATATACCTCACTGCCATCTTTCAATGTGACCCATGCTTGTTTTATCATTTCTGCATTGCTCGTTGTTAAGGCAATATACATATTGTTTCCACATGTGGGCGCTTCTCCACCATCTGCACACATAATTTCCGTTCCGTCGATAACAAGCCGTGAATGCAGAACAAGGTTCAAATCACTTTCAGCTACAGGGAAGTTAGGATCAGCAGGCATGTCCTTGTATTTTTGTAGCATAATCACTTTTGCATCAAAAGCCTTTTCATAAACTTTCAATGCTTCTTCGCAATTTTTATTAAACATAAGATAATGACCTAATATAATAAACACCTCTTTCAATTATTTTTTGTTGTATGCTTTTGAGGATGCCTGAAGCCGGCTTCCCATCAATATTCAAACCCTTAGTGAGCCACGGAAACCTCTTGCAGCATAGTAGGACTCTGCTCCATTGTGGTACACAAAGACAGCGTCGTAGCGACGATCACAAAAGATGGCCCCGCCGAGTTTTCTAATATCAGCGGGAGTTTTCACCCAGCTCGATGTTTTCGTATCGAAATTTATAAGTTTTTGCAGTTCACGGTATTGTTCTTCCGTTAAAAGCTCAATGCCCATGGCAGCAGCCATGTCAATTACGTTATTTTCTGGTTTATTTTCTTTCCTCGTTTCCAGTGCTTCACGGTCGTAACAAACACTTCTGCGGCCTTTAGGACTTTCCTCTGAACAATCATAAAAAATATATTCGTCCGTCTTCTGATCATAACCCACAACATTTGGTTCACCTCCAGTCCTTTCCATTTCATTGAGCGACCACAGTTTTTCAGTATTAGCTTCCAGCTTTTCTTTTATTGTAGCCCATTCAAGACCTATATGACAGTTCATGTATTTTTCAAAACGGGCTTTCAACGTTCCGAGTAATTCTTCACGTTGTTCTGGGGACAACTCTCTTTTTTCGTTTTTCATAATAAAATCTCCTAATGAAGTTTTTGAAACTTCATATATTATTATACTATTCTCAATTCTACTATACAAACTTTCTAGAACACAATAAACGGCCAACCGAACGAAAGGCTTAGACTCGCGGCCTAGAAAAGTAATCACTCAATTACAATTTAATAATTTCTGCTGGGTTCATACCCGCTGAATAGTCGTTATAATATGTGACTTCATGAGGCTTTATTATACCTTTTTCAACCATTTCTCTGAACTCAGCATTCCTTATGTTAACATAACTCGCGGATTGCCTCCACCAAAGAATGACAAGCATAATAGATCCACAATTTTCGCCCTTTTTAGTAACATAAAGCAGCAGGCGCGCACATCAAACAATGTGCGCGCCTGCTGTAATCATTGATGAAAGCAACACTTTCGTGCCCTTACGAATGATAATCGGCAATATTGATGACAGTACTCTCGGAGGGGGGCGCGGTCGGTACCGTTTCATCCGTCTCAGCCATGGTTAACTCCACATTCAACAAAAGCTTGCTCACATTCTTTTCATGAAACGTCAAGGAGAGGGAAAGTTTTTCTCCTGAGAGTGAGAATGCCCCGCTGTATCTGACATCGCTCCACGTATAGTCCGGGTTCTCCCGCACATTAAAGCTTCCTGTGGCGGAAACTGTTCCATTATGATCGGTAATAGACAGCATAATGGCACATTCCTCAAACGTGTCAAGAAAATCCTGCGCGTCGCTTTCATCATAATCCGAGCCAAGCAGGGCGGTCAGGAACGTATCATAATCCTCCAGACTGACACTTAAGACCTCGGATTCCCCATCTTTCACAAACATTTTATCGCTTAAAATGGAAAGCGCGTCAGCGGTCTCCATCATGTTATTGTAATAAAATACGCTGTCGTAGCCGGAGCCAGCTGTTGTTTGGTAGATCAGCGAGCCAAAGGTAGTCTCCTGCGTTTCCTCAGCCGAATCTGATAAAAGCCCCTGCCAACCAAAGCCAAATGGAATATCACTACTGTCCAACATAAACCATACGTTCTCATCAATGCCGACATCCATTACTTTAAACAAATTTGACTTGACATACATTCGCTCATCATCCAGATTCAAGATGACATCCACCGACATTTGCGCCATGTCATTGAGTGCCGTTTGCGTTTCTTCATCCAATTCTTCACCGTTATTCAGAATCTTCAGAAAGTCCAAAAGCCCGGCAGTATCCATGGTAACGGTTGTCTCTTGACCGGTACCATCTTGAATGGTTTCCACGTTGACGGTTACCTCGGCGGTCTGGTCGCCATCCAGGGTATCAAACTCCGTATAGTCGATCACCAAACTGCAGATGGTCTGATAAGTCTTCAACGGATCCGTTTCTCCGATACCAAACAGCTTGTTAACGATGGAATACGTCTCATCAATGCCGCTGATAATGGCTGATTGGTCCAGAACAACCGCCGTATCATACGCGTCGTCCCAATACACGTCATATCCGGCCGCTTCGCAAATAGCTCTGACCGATGCATAGGTAACGCCATCCCGACAATATGAGGCGCTGTCCATAGTACTTTCGATGGTTTCTCCATTCGCGGTAACCTCCAGCGCACCGGAGCCAACAGCAAAGGTTATTTCAACATCGTGAAAATATAACGCAACCGATCCTGTATCCGAAAAATACTCCACTTCACCTCCAATTCCCTCCATCAAGTCGCGCACCGGAACCATAGCCCGTCCATCAACTGTTTCAGGTTGGGTATTGGGAAAAGCCACATATGTCCCGTTGTACATAACGGCAAGCCCTTCTTCTGTGCCCCCCATGGACAGGCGTGTGCCTCGAATCAGCTCTGCCTCCTCCAACTGCCATATGTAATCATAGTAATAATCGTCCGCATACCAGTAGAGTACATAATCATAATATTCCTCTTCAGTGGTAAATCCGTAATCCAGCATGAACTCCTCCATAGAATCATACCCCCACTGCTGCCACAGCGGCGGATTGTCTTTTAGAATTTCAGTGACAAGATCAGGATTCTGCTCCTTCCACGCCGCAATCCATTCCTCTTCATCGGAATCGGTGTAATACTCCTCTGTATACGTCTCTGTTTCCCAGATCGCGTCATCATATGCTTCCTCTGATGCCGCAAAGGCCGGGCTAGATAACGCAACGGTGAGAATCGTAGTCAGCAGCACGGTTATTTTTTTCTTCATAGGTCACGCTCCATTTTAAAATGTTGTGGTAATTTGTGTGTCTTTTCACTGTCAATTCATGCAGCAGGTCTCATACAATAATTAACAATATTAAAATGATAACATAAATGTCCAAATAGTCAACCTCATTTTTCTTAAAGTTACCTTAACTGAAGTTAGAAACGTTCAGATGAATGGTTTTAACTTGACTTGAGCGCAATAAGGAACACCCCCGATTCAACATGAATCGGGGGTGTTCCTTCCGTTAAACCGTGAAATAAATCAGTCCGCCACTCATGCGGGTGGTCAGATACCACAGACGCAGGTCAAAGCGCCGCAGGAACCCCTCGTCGGAGGCCTCCGTCAAAAGCCGGTCACTCTCTTGAATTGCCTTGGTGATGGTGATCCAATGCCAGCCCTGGAGATTTTTCTCCTTTCCCTGGCTAAGGTTCAAAAAGGCAATGGGGCAATCGGACGCAAGTCCGGCCTTTACAAAATCCGCCAGAGCTATGGGGTCTTCCCGTCCCCACAGCCGATTACTGGAAACGCGAAAGACGTGGGGGCGCAGGGAAATTCCACGGCTATGGGCAAAGGCGGACACACCGTTATAAAACATCTCTACCTTGTTTAAGCCCATGGGTCCGGGGGTCACAAAGCGGTAGATCTCCTCCATATGTCTGGCGAAGCTGGCGCGGTGCATGTCCGCTTGGTTGTAGAGAGGGCGCAGCTCAGGGCGCGTGAGGGCGAGATAGGCCATCAGATTGGCGGCACAGGTGGGACCGCAACCCGCCTTTCGCCTCCACTCCGTGGAGTACCAGTCTTGTATTCCGCCAAAAAAGGGTTCCCGGGTGGACTCATCCACGATGTTGAGCAGTTCAGGCCGGGCAAGAGAAGCTACCATTTGATTTCCTCGTTTCTACATCAGAGTAATCACATTATAGACTATTTTCTCGAAATAAGCAAAACCGGAGTGATCCAATGAAAACACACGCCCAGAGGTATTATTGATACAAGATAAGGTGTGCAGAATAAACATTAAAACATATAGCTCATATTTAACATTTTTTACTGTTAAAAACATTCCTATTCAAACAGAACGTGGCTCTCTTTGATTCCTTCCATTTTCTTTGTTTTCGAGTTCTATATTTCTTTTTGATTCATACAATATGTATTGAAGGTGCGGAAGCTTTTAGGCGTACCCCATACCGACCGCCCTGCCGGACAATCTCCGGTTCCTCGAGGTGAAGATCCTCCACACGCGGGGCGACGATGCCGTATCCGGTGCGCTTTACATCCTCCAGCGCGTCCGCAACTTTGTCATACTCCTCCTTCATTTTGGAGAGTTCGGTGAGCAGTGCCATCAAATCACCGTCGTCGCGGATCCCAAATCCAGACTGCTCCGACAAAGTCGTGTAAAACAGCTCCCGAGGCAGGCTCAGCTTGGCCTCCGCTACGCCTGTTCCCAGGCTGATCCCACTTACCTTACCGTCGCTGATGGTTTCATACCCACAAATGGAATCAATGGCGTGATTCACATCCCGGATACGGCGCATTCCACTGCTTCCGGTACGAATGGCTGCCCAGAGGCCACTTTTAATGGGATGATCCACAGGCAGCGCGTCTACCCAGGGCGGCAGGAACAGCCTCAGCTCACAAAGGGGAAATTCATACAGAACGTCTTTGAGAATTTCTGTAATCGCCTCTTCGTCCAGTTCCAGACAGTTGACTGGAATGCAGGTTACGTCATGGCGTCTTGAAATATCATCACAAATGGCTTTGGCTCTGTCAGAGTCTGGATAAGCCGAATTTAAAATCACCAGAAATGGTTTCCCCAATTCCTTCAGCTCCGAAATAACCCGTTCCTCTGCCTCTGTATAATTTTCCCTGGGTAAATCGGTAATGGAGCCGTCTGTTGTGATTACGATACCTATGGTAGCGTGCTCGGCAATCACTTTTCGAGTTCCGATTTCCGCCGCCTCGGTCATCGGTATTTCAAAATTATGCCACGGCGTTGTCACCATGCGCGGCATATCGTCCTCCATCTGCCCTGAGACGCCGGGAATCATATACCCGACGCAGTCAATCAGCCGCACGGAAAACGCCGTACTCCCGTCAAAAGAAAGCTCCACCGCCTCTTCTGGCACAAACTTGGGCTCCGCGGTCATAATCGTCCTGCCGGAGCCGCTTTGAGGCAGCTCATCCCTGGCGCGCTCCCGTCTGTACACATTATCAATTCTGGGAATCACGAGCGTTTCCATAAAGCGTTTGATGAACGTCGACTTTCCTGTCCGAACCGGACCGACCACGCCGATATAGATGTCTCCATCCGTGCGTTTGGCAATATCCTCATAGATCATTTTCTGGTCCATACCTTTTTCCCCTCCTCAGCGCTTCCGGGGGATCAGAAGCAGGTCTCCCCGGTTCGGTGTTTCATTTTCGAGTCCGTTGGCGCGCATGATCTCTTCGACGGTAGTGCCGTACAGCTTCGCCACGTCCCAAATCCGTTCACCATCGTCAACCACTCGCAGAACAATCGACGGTTGATTTCCTTGGTCCGCCGTTTTTTCCAGCGGAACCAGCTCCTTCACCAATACAACGCGCTGGGAACCAGTGACTGTGATCTGGAATTCCACGGGATACCGCACCTCCACACCGCCGCTGGCCGGTGTTGCCGTGACGGCCTCGGGACACACACAGGAGAATTGGCACTGTACCTCCTCCGGCAGCGTGAGTGCGCTTTCGGCAGAACATTTACGGCTGACGGAGAGCAGCGCGTCATCCTCCGAAAGGTACAGCACTGTGACTTGCGTTTCCACAGCCAGTATGACCTCCTGGCCGTTTCTTCTCTGGGACTGCATTCCTATCGTTACATAGGCGTCAACGATGGTCTGAGGCATAATAACTGTTTCAATCAGCTCCCGTATCCCTTCGCGCCTGCGGTCGGCCTCAAACAGAGCGCTAAGCGTATCCGTGTAAAGCTCCGCGCGCATTGCGCAGCCGACTCCATAGGCATCCGTCAGCAATTCCAGCGCACGCTTCTCCCGTATGACCGCTTCTGCCGTCAGGTTCATGGAAACCGAAACTGAACGGCCGTCCATCGGGTCAACGGAAATCTCGGTTCCCATCGCCTGCACCGAGATTTCCGCGGCAGCCTCCTCCGAAACGGCAGCCAGTTCCATTATCTGTGAAAATGGCATATTCCAACCTGCGGAAGAAACCATTCCTGAGGACGCGCGATAGACAATTTGAACCGAAGCTTCTCCTTTGAAAATCAGCTTATTCCCGATGATTTTACTTTCATTGCATAAAATATCGACGCGATTTTTTAGAATTTCCTCCGCTTCCGGCCTGCCTCCCGGAATGCTTACATCATCTGAAAAGGAAAATTGCTTTTCTTGGACGGAAACAACTGTACTGACAGAATATTGTTCCTTCCGCTGGGCGATTTGCTCCGCCTGATCTCCGGATACCCCGGTGCAAAGCTGTCGTCCGGACGGCGCAAATACCTGCAATTCCAGAATCAGATCCACACGGGTCAATATTTTTCTGGGATTGAGCATTCTTGTCTCCGCCGTCTTAATTCTCGGCTTTGCAATCACGCAGCAGCGGGGCGTAAGCTGTCCGTTTTCCAAGGTGAAGGTGAATGGGATCGCAACCTCCATCCGCCGAAGGCCGGGCATCCCATCCGGGAGATAGAGAACCGCGGTTTTTGCTGTGCCCGTCACCTCAACCCGGCCGGCGGTAACTTCCTTGTGTTTTAAAAACAGCGTGCATTCGGTATCCACAATTCGGGCGATATCCGGGCAGGCATCGGGAACAATGGTTTCCAGTGTTTCTTCCTGTGTGAGAGTTGTGGTAAACACAGCTTCATATCCGGCCATTTCGGTGCGTTCCAATTCCATAGTGTTCCTCTCCTTGTACTTGTTCTGGGAACACTATATGTATTTCCTGTCCACGCTATGTCACTTCATTCCAAAAAGAGCCATTAAAATGCCGCGAAACATCTTGGGTGCTTTCACAACAACGATTCGCATAAAAAACGCCTCCTTCCGCGCATATGGGACCGCTATCCCAGTATACGCAGAAGGAGGCCGGTTTGATCAATCTAGTTTTGCTTTGGAAGCTCCCAATCCTTCCATTCTTTTGCCTGTTCATACAGGCGGACATAGCTTTTGTGGCGGCTCTCGGATATCTCTCCCTGATGGACAGCCTCCAGCACAGCGCAACCTTTCTCCTTGACATGGGAACAGTCCATGAATTGGCATTGACCGAGATAGGGCTCAAATTCCCGAAATGTGGTCTGCAGCTCCTCCTTACGGCGAAGCTCCATCTTTTCCGTATCAAAGGAAGAAAATCCCGGCGTATCCGCCACAACCGCGCCGTTGCTCAACCGGAACAGCTCCACGTGGCGGGTGGTGTGCCGTCCGCGACCAAGCTTTTCACTGACTTCGCCCACCTTCAGGTTGAAATCCGGCTCAAGAGCATTGAGGATACTGGACTTCCCTACGCCGGAATTTCCGGTGAACGCGGACACCCGCCCGCGAATCAGTTGTCCCAGCTGTTCAATGCCTTCTCCTGTTTCCGCGCTCACCCGAAGGGTGGGAAAGCCCGCCTGACGGTAAATCTCAAACAGTGCATTCCCATCGTCCAAATCACACTTATTGATGCAAATAACACACGCACAGTTCCGGCTTTCCGCAATAGAAACCACCCGATCAATGAGAAACGGATCCGTCACCGGCGTCGCGCCGGAGGCCACAATGACCATTTGATCAATATTGGCGACAGCGGGACGCTGAAACTCATTTTTGCGTGGCAGAACGTCAGTCACCATTCCAGTATTATTGTCCAGCAGGGTGAATTCCACCGAATCGCCCACCAGAGGCGAGATGCCCTGATGACGAAATTTTCCCCGGGCCTTACAGGCAACCGGAGCGCCGCTGCCGGTATCCACGTAATAGAACCCGCTGAGCGCTTTTAAAATAATTCCCTGCCCCATCAGGAAGAAAACGTAACGGTTAGGGTGTCCACCGCCTTGTCATCGACATAAACCACCACTTCCTGTACCCCGGTCCCGGTAACAGGTGGGCTGAAGGGCTTATTTTTGTACTGACTGGCGTTCACCGTGCTATCATAGGAATCCACGCCGCCTACCGTAATACGGACGTTGACATTTCCTGAATAGCCGGATAAATCCACCGAAATAGACTGCGTGGAGGCAACCCCGGCGGCGCTGGTGGAGCTGCTCCCGTCTGACGTACCTGTTTCAGTACCGCTGGTATCGGTGTCGGTGCTTTCCGGCCCAACGCTTACGGTCAGAGTAATGGTAGCGCCTGTTACTACCTGGGTGTTTGCGGCAACATCCTGAGAAATAACCGTCCCCGCCTCCACCGTATCGCTTGGCTGCTCCACCGTGGTACCCAGTGTAAGTCCCGCCGCTTTGATCTTTGCCTCCGCGTCATCCTGCGTCATACCCATATAGTTCTCCACGGTGACTGTTTTGGTCTCGGGACCCTTGCTCAGATACACCGTAACGATAGAGCCTTTTGTTACCTCTGTCTCGGATTCCGGTTCACTGGAGATCGCGAAGCCCGCTGTAACTTCGTCGTCATACTGATCAAGAAATTTGGGGGTTAAGTCCACTGCGCTCAGCGCATTGCGGATTGCCTGCTCATCCATTGTTCGGTCAATGGTAGGCACGGTCACTTTTTCCGGCCCGGAGCTGATATAGATGGTTATGATAATGCTCGCGTCCGTATCCTTTACTTCCGTGTTTCCCTCCGGATCCTGACTCGCTACCTGGCCTTCCGCATACGTATCACTTGAGATGGTACCGCCATTTACAATCTCAAACGTACCATCCAGCACCTTGTCGTAGCCGTCCACTGCATCCTCTGTCCAACCCAAAAAGCTTTGGACGGTAACAGTTTCCGTTTGCTCCAGCATTCCGCTGAAAAAGAAGGTCCAGAGGAAATATCCGATGCCCACCAGAAACAGCGCGATGACACCAATCGCCAGCGCCACCGGCCAGACATTCCGCTTCTCCTCACGCCGTTCCTCATCGGAGCGGCGGCGGCGTACCTCCGGATTGTTTCGAATCGGCCCAACCACCTGGGTCGGCTCGTCACTGCTGTCCGCAAATAAATTTTCCTTCACAAAGTCAAAATTAACACTTGGGTTCTTGCGAAATTCTTCCAGATCCGCCATCATGGCATCCGCCGATTCATAGCGCTGGGAGACATTGGACGCCATGGCCTTCATCGTAATGGCCTCCAGAGCCTCCGGAATTTCCGGATTTAACTCCCGTGGAGAAAGGGGGATTGAATTAATATGCTGAATTGCAACGGAAACCGGCGAATCCCCTTCATAAGGCAGCCGCCCGGTGATCATTTCATACAAAACCACGCCGGCGGAATAGATATCGGAGCGCGCGTCCACGCGGCTTCCTCTCGCCTGCTCCGGCGAGATATAGTGCACAGACCCCAGCGCCTCCTGGGTGAGGGTGCTTTGGGAGGCAGAGGCAAGCCGCGCAATCCCAAAATCAGCAACCTTGACGCTTCCGTCCCGCAGCACCATGATGTTGTGAGGCTTGATGTCGCGGTGAATGATCCCTCGGCTGTGGGCGTGATCCAGTGCCTTCATAATCTGAGTAATAAAGTGCAGCGCTTCCCGCCAATTGAGAGGGGCGCCCTTCTTTTTCATATATTGCTTGAGTGTAATGCCATCAATCAGCTCCATGACAATATAATTCAAATCGTCGGAACGGCTGACGTCATAGACCGCGACAATATTAGGATGTGAGAGCATAGCGACAGCCTGAGATTCATCATGAAAGCGGCGGCGGAACTCCGCATCCTGCGCCAGCTCCGATTTGAGAACCTTGACGGCCACAAACCGATTCAGGCGATGACAGCGAGCCTTATAGACAACCGCCATTCCCCCGGTTCCAATAACCTCCTGGAGCTCATAGCGATTATCGAGTAATTTACCTATGTATCGATCCATGGTAAATCTCCTCCTAAACTTAATAATGACTGCGCTGCAGGAATCACAGCTTAACAAAAACGGCAGTTACATTATCGGGTGCTCCGCGCTCCAACGCCTTTTCCAATAAACGATTGCAGCAACCATCCGCCGGCTCGGTCTGCAGCTCATAAAAAAGCTCATCCGCGTCCAGCAAATTGGAAAGTCCGTCGGAACATAACAGAATACACGTTCCCGGCGCGCGCTCCAAGCGAAAAAAATCAGCCTCGGCGTATTCATCCACACCCAAAGCGCGGGTAATCAAATTCTTTTGAGGATGCTGGCGCGCTTCCTCTGGCGTGATTCTGCCCCGCTCCACCAAGTCCTCTACCAGAGAGTGGTCACGGGTAACCCTGCGGATTCCCTTGTCATCCACAACATAGCCCCGGCTGTCTCCCATATTGACAATATGAATCGCGCCTGGCGCAACCAAAGCCGCCACCAGCGTCGTCCCCATGCCATGGCACGCTTCATCCTCATTGGAGCGTCGGTAGACCGTCTCATTCGCCTGCTCCGTGGCAGCCTTTAACAGGGCTTCGCAGTCGGCCTCGCTGCCGCTCTCCAGCCCGCTTTTCATAGCTGCTAGAAACGACTCAATCGCAAGCTCGCTGGCCACATTTCCGGCCAGAGCACCACCCATCCCGTCACACACCACACCCAGCAGGCAGTCGCCGCCCAGCCGGACGATGCGATATGCATCCTGATTTTGTTCCCGCACCTTTCCGGTGTGGGTGATCCCCCAAGCATTCATTCATACCATCCCTTTCAGGGTTTTGCAGTGCTCTCCCGCATGGTTTTGCGCCGCAGCTGCCCGCAGGACGCGTCAATATCGCTCCCCAGCCGCCTTCTGACCGTAGCGGTCACTCCGTGCGCTTCCAATCTCTTCTGGAACGCTGCTACTCTGCGGCTTGGCTTCAAAGGCGATTCCTCCACGTGATTCAGAGGAATCAGATTCACATGCCCCGGCATTCCCTTGAGCATAGACGCCAGAAGCTCCGCCTGCTCCTCCGAGTCATTGACTCCGTCAATCATGGAATATTCATAGGAAACGCGGCGGCCAGTCTTTTCAAAATAGCGGCGGCAGGCAGCCATCAACTCTTTGACACTGTACCCCTTCGCAACCGGCATCAACTTCGCCCGTGTTTCATCATCTGGTGCGTGGAGTGAAACGCTCAGTGTTAATTGTAACTGATATTCGGCCAGTTTGTCAATTTTTTTGATGATGCCGCAGGTGGACAGTGAAATATGCCGCATGCCGATATTCAATCCATCCGGGCTGTTGACAAGCGTCAGAAACCGCAGCACAGTATCAAAATTGTCCAGCGGCTCTCCGATTCCCATGAGCACAATATTAGAAATTTCAGCCCCGCTGTCCTTTTGTGTAAAAATCACCTGATCAAGCATCTCTCCGGCGGTCAGATCCCGGACCTTACCGCCCAGGGCGGAGGCGCAGAACACACACCCCATATTACATCCAACCTGAGAAGAAATGCACACCGTATTTCCATGCTGGTACCGCATGAGCACCGTCTCGATACAATTGCCGTCGGACAGCCTCCAGAGATATTTAATGGTTCCATCCAGCAGAGACGTCTGCTTCCGCTGAATCTCCGGTACGGTCACCAGACAGGTATCGGCAAGCTTTTGGCGAAGGATTCTGGAGAGATTGGTCATCTCCTCAAAGGCCGTTGCCCCCCGGTGCAGCCACTGAAAGACCTGCTTTGCCCGAAAAGCCGGTTCTCCCAGTGTTTTAAACCACTCCGACATCTCGGGAAGCGTCATGGATTTCAAGTCGGTCATAGCGCTCTCCTTAATTTTGCGATAAAAAAGCCGTCCGTGTCATGACGCTGGGGCCAAAGGGTACACATACCGCTTCCTCCGTCCGCTATGCCTCCCGGCAGCGCAAAGGGCTCCGCGGTGAAATCCGGGTGCGCTTGCAAAAATGCCGCCGCCACGTCCTCATTTTCCGCGCAACGGAGAGTACAGGTAGAATAAAGCAGCACCCCGCCCGGTTTCACATAGGAAGAGACATTGTGCAGAATCTCCCTTTGAAGCTCCGGCAGGTGAAGCAGAGGCTCAGGATCTCTGTATCGAATATCCGGTTTCTTCCGCATGATCCCAAGCCCTGAGCAGGGTACATCCACAATCACCACGTCAAATCTGTTTTGAAACACCTCGTTGGGCTGTTTTGCATCCATCACACAGGCTGCGACACAGGAGAGTCCAAGCCGGGAGGCTCCCGCCTCAATCAGCTTCTGCTTATGGGGGTGAATGTCACAGGACACCACCTCGCCCGTATTATTCATGCAAATAGCCGCGGCGAAGGATTTTCCGCCCGGTGCGGCACAGACGTCCAACACCCGCATTCCCGCCTCGACTCCGGTAACCTCCGCCGCCAGACGCGCCGATGCGTCCTGAATATAAAAGCAGCCCTTTGCGTAAGCGGGGATCTGTTCCAGATTTCCCGCTCCCGATAGGGTCAGACAGCCCTCCATCCATGGATGTGGTGTGACCTCAGCCCCCGCAGCCTCAAGAGACAAAACGACCTCCTGAACAGACGCCCGGCAGGTATTGACCTGCGCCACAACGGGAGGCGGAAGATTGTTCCATTGAAGAAAGGCTTCCAGCTCAGACGGCTCCAGTATGCGGGCAAATTCATCCACCAGCCATTGGGGATGGCTCGTATGAATTGACAGCTCCTCCAGAGCAGTTCCCGCTATGACCGGCGGCAATTGCTCCAGCGTCCGGGAAATTTGACGCAGCACCGCGTTCACCAGACCGGGAGCACGGGGATTTTTACCATACTTCCGCGTCAAGGTTACCGATTCATTGACTGCCGCGCTGACTGGAATTTTATCCATGAACGCCATTTGGAATATACCCAGACGCAGGGCATTTAAAACTGGTTTTTCAAGCTTCTGAGGCTTAACAGCAGAATAATGGCTGATGTAGAAGTCCAGCAGCAGCTTGCTTTGCAGCACACCAAAGGTCAGCCTGGTTGCCAATGCGGCATCTCGGGCTGAAAGCCCCGCCTCATTTAATGTCTTTTTCAAAAACGGCTCTGCCCAGGCTCCCTGTTGCTCCACAGCCGAAAGCGTCGCTAGCGCCGCCTCCCTGGCGGAGGTAATTTTGCCGCGGCTCATCGCGTCACCATGGGATGCCCCTGCAAAAATGCCGCGGCAGGCATCGGCTTTTTTCCGTCAGGCTGAAGTTCATTGATTTCCAGCACCGTGCCGCCGCCGCATGCGAGCTTCAAGCCTCTCTTATCGGCCTGTATCACACTGCCGGGCGTTTGTTCAGTACGTTCCTCCGTCACTGTCGTGCGGAAGATTTTGCAGCGGATTCCATCCAGCTCAGTCACCGCGGCGGGCCACGGAATCAGCCCGCGCACCTGATTGTGCAGCTGGCGCGCTGTTTTCGTAAAGTCCATGGGTGACAGCTCCCTGGTGAGCATGGGCGCAAAAGTGGCAGCCGACCCGTCCTGGGCAGTTCTAACAGCGGTTCCGGCCTCTATCGCTGTCACCGCCGTGCAAAGCAACTCCCCGCCAAGCGCCGCAAGCCTGGCATAGAGAGTTTTCACTGTTTCATCGGGATCAATTACCGTCGCTGTCTGAGCAATAATGTCACCGGCATCCAGCTCCCGAGCCATATGCATAATCGTAACGCCGCTTTCCGTCTCTCCGTTCAAAATGGCCCAATGAATCGGCGCGGCTCCCCGATACTGCGGCAGCAATGAGGAGTGAACATTAATGCAGCCTTTTACTGGATAGTTTAAGATTTCATCCGGCAACAGGCGTCCATACGCCGCCACCACAATGAGCTCAGGACTCCGGGCCTCAATCAGCTCCAAAGCTGTCCCATCTCTGAGTTTGGTGGGCTGAAAGACGGGAATATCATATGTTAAGGCAATTTCCTTCACAGGTGAAGCCTGAAGCTTCATGCCGCGGTTTTTTGGCTTATCAGGCTGAGTGAACACGCCACACACCTCATGTCCGGCCGCAATTAGGGCTTTCAGCGAGGGAACCGCAAACTCAGGCGTACCCATGAACAGAATTCTCATTGCTTATCATCCATTTCTTCTAGCTCTTCAGCTGTATACAGTTTTCCCTTTACATGCTCGGTAAACAATTTTCCCTCTAAATGCTCCAGCTCGTGGCAGAAGCACCTGGCGGTAATTCCCTCGCCTTCAGCCTCAAAAAAAGTGCCGTTCCGGTCCTGTGCACGGACACGCGCCTTCATGGGACGGGTCACCTCACCATAAAGTCCCGGAACGCTCAGACAGCCCTCCAGCCCTTCCTGCTCTCCCTCCTGAGTGACAAGAACCGGATTGACCAGCTCAATCATCTGATCATTTCCGTCAAACAGCACCACCACACGGCGCAAAATACCCACCTGAGGTGCGGCAAGACCCACGCCGTTGGCAGCAACCAAGGTTTCCCGCATATCGTCAATGAGGGTATGAAGCCGGTCATCAAATTTTTCTACCGGTCTGCAAACCTTATTCAGGATCGGATCTCCCTCAGTGATAATCCTTCTAATCGCCATTTCTCTCATCCTTCCACATTCTTTCCTTCTCAACTGCTTCTAATAGGGATTGCTGTCCACAAATAATGCGATCCCCTTATTTTGCTTGTCAGCCTGTGCGGCCCGTACCATCTGGGAAAGCCGCTGCCGCAGCGGCTTACTGTTTTCTCCCAAAATACTAATATGATATCGGTATCTCTCATTAACCTTTGCCACAGAGGCGGGGGCAGGTCCCAAAAGCTGCTTCATGTCCGGCGTATCCTTTAAAACTGCCTCCAGCTCCCGTCGCAGTCTCAGACATGCGGTCAGTACAGCGGTTTCGTCTGTGCCGGTTACCATAATTACAAAAATATCCCGGAACGGCGGAAATTCGCGCAGACGGCGCATCATAATTTCCTGCTGGTAGAATCCGTCATAGTCTTGCCCTGCCGCAAGGGTGATGACTTCATTTTGAGGGGTAAAGGTCTGGATGACGGCTCGCCCGTGCTTCAAACCACGGCCTGCTCGTCCTACAACCTGCGTCAGGAGCGAAAAGGTTCGCTCTCCGGCACGGAAATCATCCACATACAGACCAAGATCCGCAGCAATGACGCCTACCAAGGTAACATTTTCAAAATCCAGTCCTTTGGCAACCATCTGTGTCCCAACCAAAATGGGAACCCTTCTCTTTTCAAACCGGGCAAGCAGCTTTTCATGGGTATTGTTCGCGGAAATAGTATCCGTATCCATCCGCATGATTTCTACATTGGGAAACAGCGTCTGCAATTCTTCCTGAACTTTTTGAGTACCCGCCCCGACCAGTCCAAGCTCACCGCCGCACTGGGGACAAACCTCCGGTTTTCGCTCGGAATGTCCGCAGTGATGGCACATCAGCCGCCCGTTTGCCCCATGGTAGGTCAGATACACCGAGCAGCGCGGACAGACGGGCGCCTCGCCGCAGCTCTGGCAGATCACCATGCGGCTGGTGCCCCGGCGGTTAAAAAACAGGATGCTCTGTTCTCCCCGTTTTAAGTTCTCCGTCAGCGCCTCCTGAAGGGACTCGCTGATGTTTGAAAAATTGCCCTGACGCAGTTCAAGCTTCATATCTACAATGTGTACCTGCGGCATCTCCTGCCGGTTATAGCGTGACCTCAGGGTAAACAGATGATATTTTCCCTCTTTTGCAGAATACATAGTCTCTACCGAAGGGGTCGCAGAACCCATCAAAAGCAGGGCATTCTCCCTGCTGCAACGGTATTTTGCCACGTCCCGGGCGTGGTAGCGCGGGGTTTGCTCGGATTTATAGCTGGTTTCCTGCTCCTCATCCAAAATAATCATACCCAATTTATTTAATGGCGCAAACACAGCCGACCGGGTTCCGATGACAACCTTCGCTTCTCCCCGCTTGATCCGCTTCCACTCGTCGTACCGTTCACCGGTGCGCAGGGAGCTGTGGAGAATTGCCACCTCGTCACCGAAATGAGAGGTGAAAATCCGCATCATCTGGGGCGTAAGGCCAATTTCAGGAACCAGCACCATAGCGGTTCTGCCCCGCGCCAGTATTTCATAAATCAGCTGAATAAAGACCTGGGTTTTTCCGCTGCCCGTCACACCGTAGAGGAGCGCGGCCTCAGGCCGTCCCGACTTTGTCAGCTGATTCAGCCCCTCAAAAGCCGCCTGCTGCTCCTCATTCAAAATGGGACGCCCGGCTGATGCGCAGCCAGTAACAACCCTGCGGAATACCTCGCGTTTTTGCAGCCTGAGAAGTCCCTTTTTTTCAAGCCCCCGAATGGTGGCTGAAGATGCTCCTGTA